>Ga0206931_1030_pt1 | contig 48600 bp, 39 predicted proteins | sample Alteio_BWOrgHeat_17_FD_152946 | JGI IMG/M metagenome (GOLD analysis project Ga0206931, IMG submission 152946) | Enriched cells from forest soil in Barre Woods Harvard Forest LTER site, Petersham, Massachusetts, United States -... | ecosystem: Environmental > Terrestrial > Soil > Temperate forest >...
CATAAGGCTACTGTACCATACTTTGGCACTTGTTGCAACAAGCAGCTGAAGATTGTTTTATTTAATATTGTTTCGGTTGTTGATATTTTTACTGAACCCTGACAGCAGCCCCATCGGTGAGGTAGCTTACACCATCAGTAATAACCTGCTGAATGTTTTCCAGGCCATTGGTTACGGCTATTTTGTCCTTGTCTAAAAAGGCGATCTTCACCTGGTGCCTGGTTACTGTTTTCTTATCATCATTAAGTGTATACACGTAACCTTTTTTACCATCGCCTTCGGTAATGGCTTCAATAGGTATCATGGCAACCTGCATGGGTGCAGATGTTTTAATATGCAGGTTGGCAAATAACCCTGCGGCAAATTTTTTGTCTCCCGGCAAAACCTTTACCTCAATTTCATAAGTACCACTCACAGGGTCGGAGGCCTGCGCGATTTTTGTTATTACACCTTTAAAGGCAGTTGATGGATAGGCATCTACGTCGACATCAGCGACATCGCCTGTCTTTAATATTGCCCATTCTTTATCCGGCACACCAAACCGCACAACCCAATCGTCATTATTATTACCGCTCATTATCAACACGGGTGTTCCGCTTGACGCAACTTCTCCTTCATTCATTATTTTCTTAGTGATAATACCGTCTTCTGTTGCGCGAATTTGGGCGTACTGCTGGTTAAACTGTGCAATATGCAGGCCTTCATTAGCAACACTTAATTGGGTTTGTGCATTCTGCAATTGTTCAAGGCTGGCAACAGTATCTTCGTAAAGGTTTTTAGCCCTGCCAGCATCACGCTTGGCCTTATCAACATTTTCACTTGCCTGGGCAACCTGCGCATTAATCTCAGTCATATTAAGCGTTGCCAGTACCTGGCCTTTGCTAACATGGTCGCCTTCCTTTACATAAATTTTAGCAATCACGCCGTTTATTTTAAAGGCAAGTTTTGCCTCAGAGGTTGAAGCCATCAATCCTGAATACTCCAACGCGGGTGAATAGTTAAGCAACGTAACCGGCTGTTGTTTTACAATTACAACGTCATCTGTTGCTGTAACTTCTTGTTTTTTGCTGGTGCATGCAACTATTACTACAGTTAAAACCAGCAGTGGTAAAAAGGTGTTTAAAAACTTTGTCATATACAATGTGTTTGGTTTGTTTATAATTTATAAGCAGCGTTGGCGCGTTCAACATCGGCGCTTTTATTTAGTGCATTTAATTGCGCAAGAGAATATTTTATTTCAGCATTGGTCATTTGGATGCGTGCATCAATCAGTTCAATTTGCAGCGCCTGCCCTTCACGGTATTTTTTATCAGTAAGCCTGTAGGCCTCTCTTGTGCTTAACACTTCATCATGCGCACTTTGCAAGGCTTCAACAGCAGCGGTATATGAATTATAGGTTGTTACAACCTGCAGTTGCAGTTGCTTTTGCACATCATCATACTGCGTGTGCAGTTGCTCGATAGATGCTTGTGCCTGCCTTATTTTAAGTTTATTATCGTTACCCTTAAAAATGCTCCATGTAAGCTGCAGGCCGCCGAGCTGGTAAAACTGCCTGTCAAAAACATTAAACCCAAAACCCTGGAAACCGACATTGTAAAAAGCATTTAAGCGTGGAAGGGAAAAACTTTGATTTAAGTGCAGGCTTGTTTGCAATGTTTTTTCGCCGCTGCGTATTTGCTGCAGTTCTTCCCTGTTTGCAGAGGCATCTGTAAGAGCCAGATTATTATCTAATGATGAGTAGATGGGTGTGTCTGCTTCAATGTTAGTTTCAAATGGCCGGTTGAGCAAAAAATTAAAATATGCTGCTGCATTTTTCCTGTTTTCCTGCGCATCAATCAGCGATGTTTTAACCGCGCTAACCTGCGCCTGGCTTTTTAAAATAACATCTCTTGTGGCAACGTTATTTTTTACCAGCTTTTCACTTACGCGCAGGTTTTCATTAACAACAGTTAATGCGTTTGTGTACACCTCAACCGCCTTGCCTGCCTGCAAATATTGGTAGTACGCCTGCTTAATACTCTTAACCAAATCGCGCTTGTATATATTTATTTCGGCCTGTGTACCTGTAATAGCTTCCTCTTTTATTGCCCGGTTATATTTTAATTCGGGGTTATATACCGGCAATGCAATTGCAATCTTGGTGTCCTGGAAATTGTTGGGTAAAAATTTAATGCTTTGGTTTTGCACCTGCACAAATTTGTTTGATGACGTTAGCTGGTTCAGCGATTTATACACGTTGTTTAACAGGTCTCCAATGGGCACATCCTGCGTGCGGCCACCGGCAGCGAGTGTATATTGTGAACTAAGGTCTGCCTGCGGCAGGAAGAGTGCTTTTGCACGCTGCAGATCTATTTGCGCTTTGGTAACATCAAAGGTTTTTTGCTTTAACAACAGGTTACTATCAATACCAGTTTTTATATACCCATCCAGTATGGTTTGCGCATTTGCCGTAACTGAAAGCAGGCAAAGAGCAAAAGCAGCAGTTATGTTTTTCATGTTTAATTAATTTATGTCGTAAAAATTATTAACAATGTTAAGTTATTATGAAAATTTAAGGGGCCTAACCCCCTTTTCATACCACCAATGTTCTACCCTTTATTCGTTAACTCCGTTTATCAACCGCACTCAAAAACCAGTTGAGCGATTTGTTTACCATGGCCGGTATTTCTTCTTTGGGTATCAATTTGTCAAACCTTTCCCGTATCGCCAGCGACACTAGCCCATGTACCATACCCCAAACCGCCATCGAAGCCGCTTCCACGTTCCCTTTGTATATCACTCCGTTTTCCATGGCTTCATTAACGGTTTGTTTTAGCAAGTTTAAGGCTGAATCTCCATAATGCCAATTGCAGTCCTCACGCTCCATCAATGCTTTCATAGGGCCATGCTGTATAAACATAATATCATAGTATTCCGGGTTTTCCAAACCAAAATGCAGGTAATTTTCACCCATTTTATACAGCCGCATCAGGGGATTATCAATACCAGCCAGGTTTTGGTTTATTTCAGTAAGCCTGGCAAAACCCTGCTCGTGCAGGTGGTAAAAAATCTCATCCTTATCTTTAAAGTACAGGTAAACAGTCGTAGGGCTGTACTCAATAATATCGGCTATTTTACGAATGGTAACATTTTCGTACCCTTCTTCAATAAACAGCTTCATGGATGCATCAAGAATCATTTTCCTTATCTCCAGCTTCTGTTTTTCTTTTCTTTCTGTAATACCCATATTTTTAATTACGATGTAAAAATACTTAACATTGTTAATATTCCAAATATTTTTGCAACTTTTTTAAAAAATATTTAGGAAAAGCAAATTACCTCTTTTTGGCGGTGCAGCGGAAATTTTAAAATATTCTCGAAAGCTGTTTGCAAATATTGCTGCTAAACCATCCTTTGGGCTGTTTCACTGCATTAACATTATGCCAGCGTATTTATAATTGCCACCCTGGTCGTTGTGCTGATAACGTTATTTACCGTAAGTTTTCAGTCGGTTAAAGCGGCAATGGGCAATCCTGTTAAAGCGTTGAAGAGTGAGTAGCCCTAATGCTTATTTAAATTATTATTTGGTAAATTTGCTTAAAATATCTTTTATGCTCCCTATCATTCAACAGGTAGCAAATGAATATAAGGCAGAATTACAAAAACTTTATGGCGACGAACTGGCGGAACTTATCCTCTTTGGTTCGTACGCAAGGGGCGATTATTGGGAAGAATCGGATGTGGATTTTGCTGTGGTTTTGGATAAGGAAGAGATAAGTCCGTTTGAGGAGATAACTAAAACTAGTGGGGCAAGTTCAAAGCTCTCTCTAAAATACGGCATCCTTGTTTCGTCTTTTCATACAACTCTTTATAAAAAGCAAACATCAATACAGGGTGTTTACCAGGAAATCAGGAAGGAAGGAATACTAATTTAACATCATGTCACAGGAATATTTGGAAGCGTTAAAGGTTTTTGGAATGGCTGACGATGCTATTAAAAATGCCGAATACGATTTTAAAGGAGGTTATTTTAATGCCGTTGCTAACGGCGCATATTATGCTTGCTATTATTGCATGGTCGCCTTGCTTTTTACGCAGAAGGTTTATGCAAAAACGCATAAAGGGACACAGTTAAAATTTTCAGAGCTTTTTATAAAGTCTTCTATCTTTCCTTCGGAAATGTCAAAAGCAATAGAAACGTTATTCGAGTCAAGGCAAGCAGCCGATTATGAGTTCGGCAAAAATATTTCAGAGAGTGATGCACAAACCCTTATCGCCGAAGTTTCAGAAATATATACCCTTACATACTCCTATTTCCAATCTTTGCTGGCTCAAAACCCGTAATAAAACGCCCTTTTTCCACACCGCCTCTCCTCTCCACAAAACTCACTATATTGCAACCCGGCTATGGATAAATTTATCGTTTCGGCACGCAAGTACCGCCCGCAAACTTTTGATACCGTTGTGGGGCAAGCGCATATTACCACCACATTAAAAAATGCTATCGCCAATAACCAGTTGGCGCACGCCTTTTTGTTTTGCGGCCCGCGCGGGGTGGGCAAAACTACCTGTGCCCGTATACTTGCAAAAACGATCAACTGCGAAAGCCGCCAGCCCGATGGTGAGGCCTGTAACAAATGCAATAGTTGCCGCTCGTTTAACGAGGGTACGTCGCTAAATATACATGAGCTTGATGCCGCCAGCAATAATTCTGTTGACGACATACGCAGTCTTGTTGAGCAGGTACGGTTTGCGCCCCAGGCCGGTAAGTACAAGGTATATATTGTAGATGAGGTGCACATGCTTAGCGCCAGCGCTTTCAACGCGTTTCTAAAAACGCTGGAGGAGCCACCGCCTTACGCCATTTTTATTTTAGCCACTACAGAGAAGCATAAAATACTGCCCACTATACTTAGCCGGTGCCAGATATTTGACTTTAAGCGCATTACCACAAATGATACCGTTGAACACCTGGAAGAAATTGCCGTGAAGGAAGACATACATGCTGAAAAAGCAGCTTTGCAGGTAATTGCGCAAAAAAGCGAAGGCTGTATGCGCGATGCGCTGAGCATATTAGACAAGATAGTAAGCTTTACCACCGGTGAGGTAACTTACCAGAACACACTGGAGCACTTAAATATTCTTGACCACGATTATTATTTTAAGCTGCTGGACTGTTTAACCATGCAGGATTTAGCGGGCGCTATGCTGTTATATGATGAAATAAACCGCAAAGGTTTTGAAGGTGACCTGGTGCTTAATGGCCTTGCTGAGTTTATGCGTAATATTTTGGTTTGTAAAGATGCACGCGCAGTTACGCTGCTTGATGTTGTTGAAGGCATGCAAACAAAATATACGCAAACAGCCGATAAGGTAAGCACTGCGTATCTTGTTAGTGCGCTGAATATTTTAAATGAGTCTGAAATAAATTATAAAATGGCGCGTAACAAGCGCCTGCATGTTGAGCTGGCATTGATAAAACTTAATTTTTTGCAACAGGCCATTGAGCTTAGCGTTGAAAATGGCAGCGTAGTTAAAAAAAAACGGGTTGATGGCCCGGTAGCCTATAAAACCAAGGCCATACCAACATTACAAAGTAAGCCTGCAGCAACTGGCGGCAGTATAGCCCCTTTGCCGGAAAATCACCAGGAGAAAACTGAGTCGAAACTATTTATACAACAGCAACAAACAAAGGCGCCCGACATTCGGCCTATGCAATTTAGTGCTGTACCGGTAACTGCACCAACCGTTACGTCCGTTAATCCTGTTGCGGGCACCAAAAAAAACCTGCTTACAGCACTACAGGAAAAATACCATGGCACACATGTTATTGAAGAGATAAAAGAGGCTATTGCATTAAATGATACCGAATTGTTCAGGGTTTGGCTTAAATATGCCGACAAACTGGAAGAACAGCAAAAGCACTCATCATCAAAAACATTTCGTACAGCAAAACTGCACATTGACGAAGACAATTTTTTTACAGTAACAGTTTTTGCCTATACCCAGCAAAAATTTGTTGAGCAGGAGCGCATAATGGTAGCTGATGCTATACAGCAGGCATTTAATAACCGCAGCATTAGTTTTAAAATAGTTGTTGAAGAAGGCGCAAAAGAAGAAATACCCCAGGCCATGATGTTAAACAGCCGCCAGCGTTTTGAACGCATTGCCGAACAATTCCCCATGGTTCGGGAATTAAAAGACAGGCTAAAGCTTGAAATAGACTATTAAAATTGAACGCAGATTTTCATGATCTTCAGGATATACAGGATTATTTTAATTATATTATCCTGTATATCCTGACTATCCTGCAATCTGCGTTCCATTCACCCTCCCTAAACCAATCCGCAATCCGAAATCGTCAATCTGCAATCCCCTGCCGTTCATCATTTTTTTCAATTTAACATTTCCGAAACTTTTCGTAATTAAAAAATTCCCCTACATTTGAACTACTAAAACATTCGTAGAACAATTAAACCAAATTTTCATGAATACAATTTTCAAAGCATCCGCCTTATTACTTGCTGTAGGTTTTTCAGCAACCCTTTATGCGCAGGATGTAGCCACTATTGCCCCAAGGGCAAAATCAGGTGATGGTGAAAGTATTATTATCCGTAAAAAGGACAAAAACACTGAAAAGCTTACCATAGTTGTAGATGGTGACAAAATAACCATTAACGGCAAGCCAGTTGATGAGTATAAGGATGATAATGTGCAGGTAATTAAGCAAAAAGGATGGGGCGCTACAAGCAACTATTCTTACGCAACGCCTTTTGCCAGTGGCGATTGGGATGTGTTTAATAACAACTTTGGCAAAGAAATTAAAAGCAACAAGGCGGTACTTGGCGTAATGACCGAAAAAACCGATGAGGGTGCTAAAATAACCGATGTTACCGATGAGAGCGCCGCTGATAAAGCCGGCTTAAAGGAAGGGGACATTATTACCAAATTTGGTGAGGATAAAGTTACCAATGCAGATGACCTGTATAAGGCAGTTGGTAAATACAAACCGGAGGATAAGGTTACTATAGCGTACAAGCGTGATAATAAAGATGCTACTGCAAGTGTTACCCTGAAAAAAAACAACGAAGTAAAAATTTACGGTGGCAATACCTTAGGCAGAAATTTTATGAATATAAGCCCTAAAATTGGCGGTGCATATTCATATTCTTATCGTTCTGGCAGGCCCCGCCTGGGTGTTCAGGCGCAGGATACTGAAGATGGCAAAGGGGTAAAACTGCTTAATGTGGACGATGAATCTCCCGCTGACAAAGCAGGTTTAAAAGAAGATGATATTGTTACACAGGTTGATGGAAAAAATATTACATCTGTTGACGACCTGAGGAATGCTATTAAAGACGGCAAAGACGGTGATACATTTAAAGTTACTTATTCACGTAACGGAGAATCAAAAACCGTTGATGTGCATTATCCAAAGGAACTAAAAACATCAAATCTGTGAGAGTAGTCTTTTAGGATTTCTCTCATGTGCATGCGCCGCTACTTTCCAGTAGCGGCTTTTTTGTTGGTTCCCCATTGAGTGTGTGGCAAACAGTTTATGACGGAAATTGACCAGGGGGTTTCGTCATGCAGCAATCAGCTGCGCTGTTTGTACAGGCACGGTTTATGGGGTGCATGCACTATGCGGGCAAGGATTTTTGGTTCTTCAGTGAGTATCGGCTGTTTTTAGTTTAGCCCGGAATAAATATTTAAAACATCTGTTTAAAATAATTTTTTGGCAGGTATTTTACAGTAACAATAACCGGGGCCAGGCCCAACACTTTTCATTCGGCCCCGGTGATTCATAAGCGCAACTCCCGTAAGGCCTCACTTGCTCCGGTAGCAGCTTTCGTAGGTATAGATCCTTCTTGCTGCAATATAAATTACGCCATTTACCTGGCCGTAGCCCATTGAAATGGTTTCCCTGTTATTGCTTATAATAAGCCCCGTGGCATTATCAATAATTGCTATACCGTTTATATTGGTATTAATACTGTCAGTAAAAATACTTTTAAGGTAATTAACCGTAGTAGCTGCGGGGGTAACTTTTGCAATGGAGTATTTGGTTATTGTTCTATTCCCATCGCCAATGGTACTATCTTCCCATTTATACCCTTTTGCCATATTAGGGCTAAGCTTAAGTGTGTTTAGCAAGCCCAGGGCTTCGCCCTGGTTGTATTGTATGGGATGTATGCCTGAAAAAGCCAGCATTGCATCGCTCGTATACTGTGCAGGTGCGTTATTTACCGCTGTTACAACCCCTGCGTTATTGGTGGTTATTATTGCCTGGCTGCCAGCTTCGTTTTTAATGGCATTGTCTATTTGCGATTGTCCGCCATCCGAATTATAAATTGCCTTTTGCCCTATGGCATCAACTGTATCAGCAACATTCTCGGTGGTTACTGCAAATGTTGTGTTGTTGCCATCAGCATCCTGCACGTTATACGTTTTATTTGTTAATGAATTAACGTTGATGGTTATGCTTTGCTTGCCAATATTAAAAGTGCAGGCAGATATAAGCCACGTGCTTTTTTTATAAGCAGCACCTTTAACCAGCGCCTGCGGATATTGTGTTGATTGTGCGTTTGCAGCAGATGTTACTGCTGCACAAAAAATTGCTATTGCGGTTTTCATTGTTGGTTCTTTTATGCCTTTTCCCGGCTATTTAGTACTAAGGTTTATTTGTGCTTGGTAGGATATTGGCCCGGCGGAGGCAACTTAGGTATAGGTGTTGGCGTTGCTATGGGTGGTGGCGTTGCTGACGGTGGCACCTTAGGTATAGGCGTTGGTGTTGCTATTGGCGGCAATGTATGCCAGTCTGATGCCCCGGTTTTGCCACCCATAGGCTGGGCGTGCAGTTTTTTTCCAAATGCTGTTGCTGTTAAAAGCAATAATAATAACATGACTTTTTTCATATACATTGTTTTTTATCTTTTTATTGAAAGTGGATACCCTATTGACAATATGGCACTGGGCTTATCGGCTGAAAAGCGTGTTAAGTTTGTGACGCCGGCACCGATAGATAATGGGCTTTTTACAAAAGGGCGCCAGCCAAGCGAAAAGCCCAGGTTCATACCGCTCCATTCCGCATTAAGGTTAACATGCTGTAATATTTCATACGAAATATTGCCGAAAACTGCGGTACCATATTTACCATGGCCGGCTTCTATATCTTTGGGGCTTTTATATAAAAAGCGCCCGGTGCCTATACCAATGCTATAGCTAAGCTTTGAGCAACCCGAGGTTTTTGATAACAGTGTTTGCACCGCATGGCTAAAGGCTATATAAAACGTTGAGCCAGGGGCGTCTGACTGTTGCGCGTTGGCAAACATCTGTAATGCCGCCACTGTTATGCTGCTGCCATGGCCAAGCATACGGCTTATAAAAAAGTTTTCGGAGAAATCGCGCAGCCTGTGCACATCTGTCATATTTATACTGACAGCTACATTAACCGCTTTTTCAGAACTGCCGGTGCATACACCTGCCGATGTTATAAGGTCTCCTTTGTTTTGCTTGTAAACTTCAGGGTAAATGCCGCCTATGCTGCCAAAAACATAGGTTCCGCTGCCACCCCAGCCCGTTGGAGACATAACGCTCTGTAAAGCGTCGTTAGGGTAGAGCTGTTGTGAAGCTGCAGGAAGTTCCGGCCACGCAGTACCTGCTGCAGCGCACATCGATTCAATTTTTGTTTGAAGATTTTTTTCAAAATTAGTTTGTGCATGAAGTGATATTGGATTTAACAAACACCATGCACCCAGGCATAGAAGTGCCGTTTGCAGTTTTAACTTGCATCTCATAGATATCAGTTTTGACTTGGGTGATTTTTTAAACTTACAGTTTTGGTTTAGTTTTTATGTACATACGCAGGTTGCAAATAAAAGTTGCCCTGTATAATTATAAATTTTCATTTTATTAAAATATGTAAGCACTTATATAATGGCTGCACACCTGTTCCCTTCCGCGTTTCCGCAGCGCACATAAAATAATTCTACAGGCAAAGCACCGTCCCCTGCGCTAAATAAACAGCACAGTGCAAGAAATGCCCGTTAGTAATTGTGTAATAAAATCCGGCATCAAATGCAGCATGTTGCAAGCAGCAAAACAAAGGCAGCTACATACATCTGCAATCAGTCACACATTATTATTTTCTGCTTCAACATCTTCAAGGCTAAAATTGTCCTGCATAAAACAATGGTGGTACCTGCAATAAAAATTGCATACCAAATATTGCTTTAACAGGGCACGCAGAAAAAGTTTTTTAAGATAAGTACCAGGGTTTATATAACCTTTAATACTCATACATACGCAGCTTTTTAATGTTGGTTGCCTGCCAGTTATTTTATTTCATAAAAATTATTTGTTTAAAAATGCCGGCCAGCTTTATTCAATTTTCAACCGCGGTAAATAATATTGACTATGCCCTTGTCCCCCTGCCATCAGTTTTGTTATAAAAAACATTTACCGCCGAAACGTATTTTCTTTTAGCACCTGCCTGCAATTCGTATATTCGTTTACATACATAACCACCAAAACAAAAATTATGCAGCGGCTTTTTATTTTACTGCTTATCATACCATTTTTCGCAAAAACCCAAACAGCATCTATTGAAGATAAAACAAAAGGGATGAAAGCCTACCACGGCTTCTTCAATTTTTATTGGGATGATAAAAATGGAAAAATATTCCTGGAGATTAATAAGCTTGATACAGAGGTGTTATACCAAACATCTTTGCCCGCAGGCCTGGGCAGCAACGATGTTGGGCTTGACAGGGGCATACTTGGTGCAACAACTATAGTTAAATTTACCCGCACCGGTAATAAGATTTTACTTGTGCAACCCAATTATTCATACCGCGCTGTCACAACCGATGTTGCAGAAAAGCGCGCTGTTGAGCAATCCTTCGCGCAGTCAATATTATGGGGTTTTACAGTTGAGGCCGAAACAAACGGCTCAATATTAGTGGATGCCACCAATTTTTTGTTGCGCGATGCAATAGGTGTATCCGGCAGGTTAAGCGGCACCGGGCAGGGCAATTATAACCTGGATGCATCCAGAAGCGCTATATACCTGCCACGTACAAAAAATTTTCCACTCAATACAGAGATTGAAACCACAGTAACATTTGTAACAGGTGGGCAGCCCGGTGGCTGGGTATCGTCAGTAACGCCATCAGCCGATGCGGTTACTTTGCGTATGCACCACTCATTTGTGCAACTGCCCGATAATAATTATACGCCGCGTGTATTTGATGCACGTTCGGGCTTTTATGCAAATACTTATTTTGACTACTCCACTCCCGTTACCGAGCCAATTCAAAAATACTTTATATGCCGTCACCGGCTTCGCAAGAAGGATCCAACTGCGGCAATAAGCGAACCTGTTGAACCTATTGTATATTATCTTGACAATGGCACACCTGAGCCTATACGAAGCGTTTTGCTTGATGGTGCCCGCTGGTGGAACCAGGCCTTTGAAGCTGCAGGTTATAAAAATGCCTTTATTGTAAAAGTGTTACCCGATACTGCTGACCCAATGGACATCCGTTATAATATGATCAATTGGGTACACCGCTCAACACGGGGCTGGTCGTTTGGTTCAGCAGTTACCGACCCAAGAACTGGTGAAATAATAAAAGGCAATGTAACGTTAGGTTCATTACGTGTTAGGCAGGATTACCTGATTGCAAGCGGCCTGCTTGCCCCGTTTGAAAACGGCGTACCTGCAGATAATAAAATGATGAAAATGGCTTTACAAAGGTTAAGGCACCTTGCTGCGCACGAAGTTGGCCACACGCTGGGGTTAATGCACAATTATATTGCCAGCAGCCAGGGCAGGGCAAGCGTTATGGATTACCCGCACCCGCAGGTAAAACTTGACGGCAACGGCAATATTGACCTTAGCGATGCCTACACCGATGGCATTGGCGATTGGGATAAAGTTACCATAGCGTTTGGTTACCAGGACTTTCCACAGGGCACAGACGAAAGCGCATCCTTAAATAAAATTATAAATGATGCGGCCGCAAAAGGCCTGACATTTATATCAGACAGGGATGCACGCGACCCGGCAGGCCTGCACCCAAATGCGCATTTGTGGGACAATGGTAAAGACCCTGTTGCTGAATTGAAAGATGTAATGAAAATAAGGGCAAAAGCACTCTCTCAATTTGGTGTAAACAACATTCGCACGGGTACGCCTATGGCGATGCTTGAAGATGTGCTGGTACCCGTTTATTTATTTCATCGTTACCAGGTTGAGGCCGTAACCAAAGAGGTTGGTGGCATGTACTATACGTATGCTGTGCGCGGTGATGGGCAAACCGTTACACAAAGCGTTAGCAAGGCAGACCAGCTTAAGGCTTTAAACGCTGCTGTTGATTGTATTGAGCCCGCGGCACTGGATATTCCCCAAAGCATTACAAAATTAATTCCGCCCCGGCCGGAAGGATATGACTATACAAGGGAACTTTTTAAGCGCCGCACAAGCCTTTCATTCGACCCATTGGCTGCAGCGGAAACTGCTGCTGATCTGCCATTATCATTCTTGTTTAATACAGAACGGCTAAACCGGATGATAGATTATAAAACTATGAGCAACGGCCTTGGAGTGGATGAAATGACCACATTGTTAATAAACAGAACATTTAAAGCACCCCGCTTAAAAGATATGCAGTTGCTTATTCAACAGCAAAATGAGCAAATACTGCTTACTTATATACTTTCAAATAGCATAAGCAACGAAGCATCATTTGCCACAAAGGCAGCCATGTTAAATGCCATTGGCAATATTAAAACGTATGCGGAAGACCAGTTAAAAACAACAAAAGACGAAACATATAAAGGCTATTTGCTGCTTACGCTGGAAAGAATAAAAGCGCCTGAAAAAGCAAAACCAACCATCCATTTGCCACAGCCGCCGGGCTCACCAATTGGGGATGAGAGTGAAGAGTAAGGAATGATGAAACGAAACACTTATAACACTCAATAATCAATATTCATGCAAAATAGCGCTGGCCATTACCACATTGGTTCTTCATTGAATATTGACGTTGATTATTGAGTGGCTGTATGTTTTATTATCAATTATTTGGATATTCTATTCTGCGATATCATGTTTCGTGTTTTCGTCATGCAAATAAATAGAAAATAGATTTGATTAATGCGCTTTACAAGTGCCAGCTATCTTTCCATTCAACTTTCATTTTATCACCGTCAAAGGTTAATGGCAGCCAGATATACCTTGAATCCGGCAAATCAGTTTTTTTCCACCTGTCAGCAACAAAAATATATTTGTTTGTGCTAGCAACAGGAATAATATAAGCACTTTGAGACTGGAAAGTTGTAGCACTGTCCGCGCCAACGCAGGGGTTGCCCTGCACCGTCCATTTGCCTAACAGGCTGTCAGCGGTGGCATAACGTGCCGCATTGGGGTCCCATCCTGAGCAAAGTGACGTAACAAGATAATATTTGCTGCCGTGTTTTATTACGGCAGGTGCTTCGCGGTTTTGGCCAATAAGTATGCGCGTAAAAGTAGTGGTGGGCTTTAAATAATCGTCGCTAAGCAGGTTAACATGCATTGTTTGGTTGTTCTCTGATGTGCTGATAAGGTATGCCCTTCCATCAGCATCTTTAAAAACAGTCATATCCCTGCTCATGGCGTCATTTGGGCGCACCGCCCCAAGGTATTTGTATGGCCCCTGCGGTGTTTTACTAACCGCAACACCTGCACGCGCATAGCCGTAATTGCGGCTGTCAATATGCATCCACATTACATACTGCTTTGTTTTTGCATTATATACAACTTTGGGTCGCTCAATTACTTTACCGGTATATATTTCGCTGGTGCTGTCTGTTACTTCAGGCTTCAATGCAATGCTTTCAAACTTCCAGTGCACCAGGTCTTTTGACGAATAACATGAAATGCCGCCTGCATTAACCCTAAAATTCTCCCAAGCCTTATCTTCTTCCACACGTACCGTTTTGCCGCTTTTTATTTCACCAAACCAATAGTAGTTGCCTCTATCGTACAATATACCACCACCATGCGCATTAATGGGTTTGCCATCAACATCATTCCAAATTTCTCCCGGGTGAAAATTATTATCCTGCGCTATAACAGGTAACGAAGTAATGATGCATATATAGCAGATAATCAAGACTTTTTTCATACAGCGATATTATGAAACCAAAATGGAGTTTTAAAGATAGAGTAATTCACAGCCACGAGGCGTTCCGAAGGAACGCTTTGTACTTATTTATTGTTTCTACCCACGAAATGTGCCTAACGGCACATAATAATTTAATGATGTGTTTGCCCTGCAAATAAAATATGTTTACAGCTTGCTAAAATATTTCTTCCAATTCTTTTAAATGGTGTACCACGTATGTTGGCTTAATGTGCGGTGTAACTTTTAAATGGTTTACAAAAACAGTATCAAGCCCAACATTCATAGCACCCTGTATATCGGCATCAAGGTTATCGCCAATCATAATACTTTCTTTTTTTGCCGCAAGGGTTTTTGCAAGCGCATATTCAAAAATGGCTGCCTGCGGTTTAAGGCTGTTGCTGGCCTCGCTGGTAATCACCTCAACAAAATAACTGCGCAGGTTGCTGCTATTAAGTTTATTAAACTGAATATTATCAAAACCGTTTGTAATAAGGTGCAGCTTATAGCCTTTATTGTTGAGATACTGCAATATTTCAACCGTGTAAGGAAACACCGCTTTTTTAAACGGCAAGCGTTCTAAAAATTGCACGGCCATCTTGCGGGAAAGTGCTTCATCACCAATTTTAAAATCAACCAGTGTAAACCACATTCGCTTCCATCTTAAATCTTCCTGCTTAATAAAGCCCTTAGTGTACCTATCCCACAGCCGGTTGTTGTGGTAACTATACTTTTCAAAAAAACTATCAAAATCAGTGATACCCCTTGCCTCAAGGCCGTTTAAACCGTGCAGTTCAAACAATACCTCTTTCGCATTGGTTTCAAAATCCCAAAGTGTGTGGTCAAGGTCAAAGAAAAGATGTTTATAAAGAACCCCTTTCCCTAAAGGGGTATTTGCAGTTGCAGGCATCAGCTTTTATCATTTATTAAATTCATTCAACTATTTTTATACCGGCAAACATCTGTAAGGTGTTTACTTTTTTGCAAATATAAAAACTCCCCTTCAGGGGGTGGGGGTTTTATGGTTATTATTATCACCGGTGCGTCAAAAGGAATTGGCAGGGCAGTGGCTGAAAAGTTTGCAGAACAGGGTTATATGCTTGTTTTGTGCGCACGAAATATTGAACACCTGCAACTAACAGCCAGCGGGCTTGCAATGGAATATAAAATACCCGTGCACATAAAAGCTGTTGACATCAGCGAAAAGAGTGAAGTTATTGCTTTTGGCAAATGGGCATTGCAAACAGCCGGCACGCCAGACATAATTGTTAACAACGCAGCATATTTTACACACAGCAGCGTTTACAATGAAGAGGATGGCCTGCTTGAAAAAATGATGGCCACAAATTTAAATGGCGCATACAACCTTACCCGCACAGTGCTGCCCGCGATGATGAGAGCAGGAAGGGGGCATATATTTAATATTTGCTCCATTGCATCTATGCAGGGCAGCGGTAATGGCGGCAGCTACAGTATAAGCAAGTTTGCACTTGCCGGGTTTACCAAAAACCTTCGCGAAGAAATGAAACCGCATAACATTAAAGTAACAGGGGTTTATCCCGGCCCGGTATATACTGAAAGCTGGCATGGCAGCGGCGTGCAACCAGGCAGCCTTATGCAACCACGGGATATTGCAGAACTAATTTATACTGCGTCGCAACTATCGCCGCAGGCCTGCGTGGAGGATATTATTGTAAAACCATTTTAGCATTGGCTGTTAAAACAAAAACCTGCATAATTAATTGCAGGTTTTCATTCAATTATAGGCGCTCTCCGCAGGTTACCAAATTCGCGTGGTCTTTCTTAGGTTTTAATGCGATGTATACATAAAGGTTAGTTGCATTATTATATACAGCAAAAACTTAGCCAAACTCATCAATATTGTTAAATCATTATAAAACAATCTGTTAGGTTTTTATTGTTTTATTTAAGTACCAAAATGCAACGGTTTTGCGAAAGGTTCTACCACTTTTCCGCCTGGGTTACTCCGCATTTTTTCAATTCCGTATCTTTAACGTAACAGCGTTATATGAAATATTATACCATACAGCCCCCTGCGCACTTAGCCAAATACATACGCTGTTTTTGGGTGCTTGAACACGACTGCGCCTATATATACCGTTCCCTTGCTGATGGATGTGCTGAAATGGTTTTTCACTACAACGGTATTTTTGATGAAATAATGAGCGATGGTACAATTGAAAAGTCTTTTATAACAGGTATACACGGGCAGTCGCGTAAAGTAAGGCGGTTTATAACAGCTACAGGTTTCAGCATTTTTGGCGTGTACCTATACCCGTTTTCGCTAAACCAATTTTTTGGAATACCAGCCTGCACAGTAAGCAATGAAATGCCGGATTTGATTACTTCATTAGGCCAGGAAGGGAAAGACCTGGAGGAACAAATAATGCTTGCCAATAACAACAGTGAGCGTGTAAAAATTATGGTGTGCTTTTTTGAAAAGAAGTTACCCGTAATACAAAATAATAATGGCGCAATAGTACATATTATACAAAAAGTGCTGGATACAAAAGGCGCAGCTAATATTGATGCTTTGGCCAACGATTGCTTTTTATCGAGACGGCAGTTTGAGCGGCTCTTTAAAGAATATGCAGGCTTTAGCCCAAAGTTGTATACGCGTATTATTCGGTTTCAGTCTGCTGCAAAGGAATATTATAGCAAGCCCGCTTCGTTAACCCGGATAGCATATAATTGTGGCTATTACGACCAATCTCATTTTATTCACGAGTTTAAAGAGTTCAGCGGCTTTCATCCCAAAGAATATTTTTATGGTGTGCCGGAAGGCGGCGAATACCGTGATGTGCAGGAGCAAGTGACGGTGTAAAGCCTTCACCACATAGGCACATAGAAAACAAAGGAACACATAGGGTTTAAGAGGATACATAGAGAACATAGAAGGGGGCGGTTTATTCAGTTGGAAAGCGCACCAAACAAACATTTCTAATCTTCTTTTTCTCACATCCTTTATGTTATGTGCATCTGTGTTTTCTTTTATGTGCGGGAACAGGTGACGGTGTAAAACCTTCACCACATAGGCACATAGAAAACAAAGGAACACATAGGGTTTAAGAGGATACATAGAGAACATAGAAGGGAAGGTTTATTCAGTTGGAAAGCGCACCAAACAAACATTTCTAATCTTCTTTTTCTCACATCCTTTATGTTATGTGCATCTGTGTTTTCTTTTATGTGCGGGAACAGGTGACGGTGTAAAACCTTCACCACATAGGCACATAGAAAACAAAGGAACACATAGGGTTTAAGAGGATACATAGAGAACATAGAAGGGAAGGTTTATTCAGTTGGAAAGCGCACCAAACAAACATTTCTAATCTTCTTTTTCTCACATCCTTTATGTTATGTGCATCTGTGTTTTCTTTTATGTGCGGGAACAGGTGACGGTGTAAAACCTTCACCACATAGGCACATAGAAAACAAAGGAACACATAGGATTTAAGAGGATACATAGAGAACATAGAAGGGAAGGTTTATTTACTGCGATTAAAGAAATATGGCTAATCTCTTTTTTAAGCTTTCTTTGCCCTATGTGTTTCTTTCTGTCCTTTATGCTTTTGTGGTGAAAACTTTGTCGCGATTTTCCAATTTTGCTAAAATGCATCTCACCATCTTTGCATAAATATTAAAACACGTTGTTATGACTATTCCAAAAGGTTATTTGCCGGTTATGCCATACCTCATCATAAAAGACGCTTATAAATTTATTGATTTTATGAAAGAAGTATTTAACGCTGAAGTACAGTTTTTACAGGAGAGAAGCGAGGGGGTTATAATGCATGCCGAAATTAGGGTTGAGCAGGCGGTTATAATGGTTGCTGATGCAACTGATCAGTACGCGCCTTTTCCAGGAAGTATATTTATGTATGTAGAAAACTCGGATGCTGTATTTGAAAAGGCTTTAGCGCGTGGCCTGCCGCTGCTGCAGGAAGTGGCAACAAGAGAGTACGGACATGGTGGCGGCTTTAAAGATGGTTTTGGTAACCATTGGTGGGTAAATACACCGGTTGAAAATTAGCGTCAGAAAGTTTATTATGTATCTTAGTCGCATGCGCAAATACATAGTATGCCCGGTTATTTTATTGTGCTGTTGCAATATTGCAACGGCACAACCCAAGACGGATGCACTGCTGAAAGATATATTGCAAAGCAATACCAACCCTGTGCTTCAGCAGGTTTTGCAGCACCCTGAAACATACAGGCCGCAAATAATATACACGCAGATAAACAGGGATAAAAACAACAAACCCGGCTTTACCAATTATTATTATAATGTTGATTCGCTGTTATATTTTAACCCTGCATCAACTGTAAAGCTGCCGCTGGCTTTACTCTCGCTTGAAAAGCTGAATGAAATGCATATACCTGGTGTTGATAAATTCACCAGCATGCAGTTTGACAGTGGCTATAACACGCTTAAGGCAGAGTACAGGGATAGTACCGCGCAAACAGGCGCGCCCTCTATAGCGCAGTTTATACGCAAAGCTTTTTTAGTAAGTGATAATGATGCTTACAACCGCATGTACGAATTTGTGGGCCAGCAAACTATTAACCGCAAGCTGCATGAAAAGGGTTATACGGATGCGCGCATAAGCCGACATTTTTGGCGTATGAATGTTGACCAAAACCGCCATACTAATAATATTAAGTTTATAAGAAACGATGGCAGCGTTATTTATACACAGCCGCCTGCGTACAATACTGATTCGTTCGATTTTAGCCATGTAAATAAAATTGGTATTGGCTACATGAACAGTAACGACAGCCTTATAAACGAGCCCATGGATTTTACGCAGCACAATAACGTGTCGCTGCACGATTACCAGCAAATGCTGCAAAGTGTTATGTTCCCTTCATCTGTGCCTGCTAAGCAAAGGTTTAACCTTACAAAAGCCGATCATGCTTTTTTGTACCAGTACCTTTCGCAGTTTCCGTCTGAAACAAATTATCCTAAATACGATAGTGCCACCTACTACGACAGCTATGTAAAATTTTTCTTTTCTGATAGTGAGCATACTACCATGCCTGCACATGTGCGTGTATTTAATAAGTTAGGCTGGGCGTATGGTTTTTTAACCGATATAAGCTACGTAGTAGATTTTGAGCATAATATTGAATACATGCTTACCGGTACCGTATATGCAAACAGCGATGGCATATTAAATGATGATAAATACGATTTTGAAACCGTTGCCCACCCGTTTATGTACCAGGTTGGGCAAACTATTTACCAATACGAATTGCAGCGCAAACGCACTTACAAGCCCAATCTATCTGCATTTAAAATACAATACGAAAAACGTGTGCCTGATAACCGGGTGCTGATAAAGAATGTTGATAATTGAGGATTGAGTGAAATTCGGGACACAGAGTATCGCAGAGTTTTGCACTGAGTTGCACAGAGGTTTTGTTGAATAATGGCATTCGCTTAAATCACAATCTGCAATCGAAAATCTGCAATCTGCAATAAATAACAACATCGAGGTTAAAGCTGTACCCCAAACTTCTCTCCCACTTTTCTCAAATCATCTACCACGCTATCAACTATGGGTATGCCTTCTTTCATGCGGATGGCTTCCATTTCTCTTTCCGGGTCGCCGGGTATTAATACTTTATCATGGCCTTCGGCTGGTTTTGCCTGCCGAAAACGGCTTATCCAGTTATCCATGTGATCTTTAAATTCATTCGCAGGCCTAAAGGCATCTACGCGCATGGCACCAAAAAAATGCCCCAGGCCAACACCCGGCATATTTTGCGGCATGGGCACATAAGCAGGAAAAGGTGGTGCCCACGGCCCGTAGCTTGCACCACTAAGAACGGCCGAAAATATATCTACAATGCTTCCTAACGCATACCCCTTATGGCTGCCATGTTCACGATCGCTGCCCAGTGGTAGCAACGCACCATTTTTCTTTAATGCGTTAGCATCTGTGCTGGGGTTGCCATCAACATCCTGCACCCAGCCCAATGGTGTATCTGCATTTTTACGCTGCAATATTTCAAGCTTGCCGTTAGCTGCTGTGGTGGTTGCAAAATCAGCTACAAAAGGCGGCTGCTCTTTAGCGGGAATAGCTACTGCTATCGGGTTAGTGCCCAGCATGCGCTCTATACTAAAAGTTGGCGCAACAAGTGCACTGGCATTGGTCATTGCCATCCCGATCATATCATATAGCAGCGCCATCATAGCGTGGTAGCCGGCAATACCAAAATGGTTGCTGTTGCGCACGCTAACCCAGCCTGTACCCACACGGGCGGCTTTATCAATCGCCACCTGCATAGCATAAGGTGCTACCACGAGACCAAGGCCACTATCACCATCAACAACAGCGGTGCTGGGCGTTTCATGCACTATGGTAATATTTGGCGTGGCGTTAATACGCTTTGCTTCCCACAAACGCACATAGCCGCTAAGCCGCGCTACACCATGGCTGTCGATACCCCGCACATCAGCCGAAAGCAGTGCTTTGGCGGCTGTATCTGCGTGTACTTCGGTACAACCCATTTGTTTGAAAACGTTATTTGTAAAACTGTATAACTGTTCGTAAGTAAATACCTGTTCCATGGCTGCAAGATAGTATGTAAGTTGATTGGTAAGGGAGTTGTTGATTAGTAAAAAGGTTGACAATATTTTAATATACATAAACCGTTGCGTTATTACAATTTTGCAAAAAACACCTTATGCCAGCGTGCAAAATATTAGTGGTAAAAATAACCTGTTTCAAACTGCTGTTAGCAGCCATTGTGCCCTTTGGTTTATTTGCACAAAGGGCAGCGCCTCCTCCGCCTGATACCACTCAAAAAATAGTTGCAGGGCGTAACAACAGTCTCCAACAGCAAACAAAACCTTATGTTATACTTATATCAGCCGATGGTTTCCGGTGGGACCTTGCAGATATATACCACGCCACCAACCTGCTTGCCCTGCGTGATGGCGGTGTGGCAGCAAAAAGTATGCGCCCGTCTTACCCTTCACTTACGTTTCCTAACCACTATAGCATTGCGACAGGATTATACCCTGCACATCACGGGCTGGTTGATAACTCTTTTACGACCCGCAAAAAAAACAGGGATACCGCATTGGCAGCCCGGCGGTTGTTGACAGCAGCTGGTATGGTGGCACGCCTATTTGGGTATTGGCAGAAAAGCAGCAAATGATAAGCGCCAGTTTTTATTGGGTAGGCAGCGAGGCGGCCACTAAAGGGGTACGGCCCACTTATTATTACACGTTTAACAATGGTATTGATATTACCACGCGCTTAAGTGTGGTTAAAAACTGGCTAACCCTGCCGGAAGATAAACGGCCACACCTTATAACATTTTACCTGCCGCAGGTTGACCACGAAGAACATAACCACGGCCCGGTATCAAAAGAAGCCGGGGATGCAGTACACCTTGTTGATGACTGCATTGGGCGGATGGTGAGAATGACAGACTCACTGCACCTGCCGGTGAACTATATTTTTGTGTCAGACCATGGTATGGCGCAAATTGATACCACTGGAACGGCGTTAAGCCTGCCTTCGATAATTGACACTTCAAAATTTGTAATGGCGGGAAGTAATATTATTATGCACCTGTATGCAAAAAACAAGAGTGATGTTAATGCTGCTTATAAAGCATTACAACAGCATACTGATAATTACAATGTTTACCTTGCTGCCGAAACCCCTGCAAGATGGCATTACAGCGCCCAGGATGACCGTTACAACAGGCTTGGCAATATTATAATGGCCGCAAAATATCCCAAAGTGATGCATTTTGACAATATGATATTTGGCCCCGGCAACCACGGCGCCCATGGTTACGATAACGATCTGCCTGACCTGCAGGCTACTTTTTATGCATGGGGTCCAGCCTTTAAGCAACATATACAAATACAGCCTTTTGATAATGTTGATGTGTACCCGCTTATTGCAAAAATTTTGGGGTTGAGGATTGATGAGAAGATTGATGGCAATTTAGATAGGCTTGGTGCGGTGCTGAAGTAGGAAGGGAAGGAAATGGGACGCAGATTGGGTGGATTAGGAGGATGGGCACGGAGTTGTAACCGCCATTTTTCGTGTCTTCTTCAATGTTTTTTAAATACGAAAGGTCATGGTTCGTGAGGCACGAACCATGACGCAACGGCTCTGCCTAAAACCAATCCGCATCGCCACAAATACTAAATCTTGTATTGTAGCTATCGTAAAAGAACCCATCATCTTGCTTTACAAATTTCCGCTCGCGCCCAATATATTTCTCAAGGTTTCCCTTCTCATCAAAATGTCTACTTTGCACTATTATAGTACTGTCGGTATAATTATATTCTTTAATACCTTGATGCTTTTCATTTTCATACAGGTCCTGTCGCATTAATTTACCCTCTAGGCCGTACTCAAAAGTTTGCCTTAAAAAAGCAGTACCGCCCGCGCCAGATTTTGGATTTGAAATGTGTTCTACAAGCTGCCCTTTGCTATTGTATTTAAAGAATTCCTCACGCGCAGGCGGAACTGTATCATATTTGCTAAGCTTCTCATAATAACATTTGTAAATAATTTTATTGTCCTGAAATTTTCTAATGATTCTTGCCGCCATTCTCAAGTCTTCAGCCGGAAACAGTTCCGGCCTATTAAGAAACAAATCATAACTAACGGCCGATTTAAAACTATCAGCTGCTAATTTGAGGATGCTTGAATATGATCTCCATTGTACCATGTTTTTATTTTCATCATATACATAGGTAGTTTTTGAAAAAGTCTTTTTACCCAGGTCAATTGAAATCTCAGACATCTTTAATGAGTCACTATAAAAAAAATATGTGATGTGTTTTTCGGTAAAGTAACCTGTTTTGCTATGGTGATCTTCAACACGATTTTTCTCTATTGTTTTGATGACTTGTCCGGTAGCATTCAGAAATGAAACATCGTAAAAATTTTCATTCCCCAGCGTCCATTCTCCATTTACTTTAAGTGTTGTGGGTTTATTGTAATGTATGGAGTATTCCGCTTGTCCAAATACCAATGTTTGGGCTTTTAAACACACCAGGAAGGAAATAACAAAATATTTCATGTAAAGGATTGAATTAAGATATTAAGTTACGTATTTATTATCATACCAACTCCCTCACCTCGTCATCACATCCAACGCCACTGGCACCCACACGTGGTATCGGTTATGCTTTCTCCATTCTTTAATGACTATTATTATTACTGATATTTTCATCCTTTTGTTATAAGTTTTTTGGGGCAGTATATTTGGCGGCAGTACAAAAAAAACACCTTAAAATTGTTTAAACAGGCAATTGCTCCTGCTTAAAAAAAGATTCCATTAATTTATCGGAGGTAACAAAGAGATTGACATCATTTATTAGAGACACCGCAATAGAAAGCTGGATACAATCTAATGTGCGTAGCCCCTGTTGCGCGTATTTTGTAATAAACACCTGGGCATTACTGATTATATGGGTGTTTATTGGTATAAAAGTATATTTCTTAAAGTCTTTCTCGAAAACAGTAATTAGTTGCCCCGCTTTTATCACGGTTATCTCCTGGGTGCGTGCTTTCTTCCAAAATGCAGAAACAAACTCAATTTTAGTAAGCTCGGAAAGAAAAATTTCAGTAATTGTATTTTGCTGAAAAATATTGTCAACAATATAGCTACCGGCTTCCCTGTGATATAATTTAATTAGAGAAGAAGTGTCTAAAAATATTTTCATAGGCTACTTCTTCTTTCTTCAATTACAGCATCACTTATTGATCCCTTATAATCTTCAAGTATTTTTCTGCTTTCAGCAAATGAGAAATCTTCAAGGGTCAATCTTTTTTCGGCAGGCCTTTTTTCTTCCTCCAAAAAAGTAACTATTACGTCAACGGGGTCTGTAAATGAAACTTCTTTATCAAGTTTTACCATGCCATTTTGATATGTACCACGAATTGCAACCATACATTTGTTTTAACGCATTTCAAAGATACGAAAAGAAAAAGATCAGTACCAGCCACACCAAACCCAGCCTATAATGCCTTGCTAAAGGGTGCTAAAAATATATTTTTAAAAAACTGCCTTTTTTAGCGGACAAAACAGGCTTTTTTATATTTAGGTATGGAGCAAGTACAATTTACGAAGTTAGAAGTAAGTATGGTATTAGTAATGGTATATAAAGATGGAAGTATGCAGCTTGCAGGCAGGGAAACAGCGAGGGATGGCCTTGTATTTTAAAAAATCTAATATGAGGGGTGAAAAAATTCAATCGCCAGATAATGAATGAGTTAATAATTATAATGAGGCAATTTTTGGCTACAAAATGGCTGCGTTTGTGCGTATTTTGGATGCTTTTTGGTTTGGCTGTTAAAGGCAGAGGGCGGTGTTGGATTTACTGGGTCGGTGGTATATTTTTCAACAATCCGGCAATTCAATCCATTGCATTCACCGGCTGCGCTATCTTCGTTTTTTATCAGATGAACTTTAGCAATATTATAGGCCTTGCAGAAACCAAGCACCACCTGCTTGAAATGGTACAGCAAAACCGCCTTAGCCATGCCCTGCTGTTTTTAGGTAAGGAAGGCAGCGGCGCTTTACCCCTTGCACTGGCATTTGCACAGTACGTAGCTTTACAACCGGCGGGTGATGAGAAACCAGCTGGCGCATCTTTGTTTGGGGATGAGCCGGTAGTACCTTACATACCGCCATCAATGCCGGCGGAGGCTGATGCCTGGATGGAGAAACAGCAGGCTTATTTAAAAGCTTCAAAATACATTCACCCTGATATTCATTTTACTTTCCCGGTTATACCCAAAAAAAGCGGTGATAAACCTGTGAGCGCAAATTATATTGCCGAGTTCAGGGAGTTTATAGCCCAGCAACCATACGGCAATGCTTTCGATTGGCTGCAGTTTATAGGCGCCGAAAACAAACAGGGCAATATTACCGCGGAGGAGTGCAACGAAATTGTGCGGCAAATGAGCCTTAAAAGCTTTGAAAGCCCGTATAAAATCTTAGTTATATGGATGCCGGAATACCTTGGCAAAGAAGGTAATAAACTGCTGAAGCTTATTGAGGAGCCACCACCCAATACCCTGTTTATACTTGTGGCCGAAAATGAAGAACAAATATTAGCCACAATTTTAAGCCGCTGCCAGCTTGTAAAAATACCCAGGCCAGGCCTGTCGGAAATTGAGCAGGCACTTATTACCCGCGCGAATGTTTTGCCGGAAAAAGCCCGCCAAACAGCAAGCATAAGCGAGGGCAATTACCGCGAGGCCCTGCAGCTTTTGCAACATTCAGAAGAAGATTGGCAGGGGCTGCTGCGCGACTGGTTGAATGCCTGCCTTAAAGGTGGCCCGGTGGCGCAGCTAAAGTGGATTGATGAGGTAAGCAAGCTTGGCCGCGAGAAGCAAAAACAGTTTTTGCGTTATTTTACACATCTGCTTGAGCAAAGCATACGAATAAGGGTAATGGGCGCTGCAAACCTTGCCTTGCCCGATAATGAAAAAGACTTTGCCCAACGGCTTAATAAAATTGCTACCGTAAGCCAGCAGGAGGCAATTATTGAGGAACTTGACCGCAACGCATACTACATTGAGCGCAACGCCAATGGTAAAATGTTGTTCCACGCGCTAACAATTAAACTGTTCCACATAATTCAACATAAAACCCTAATTTTGACTGAATAGCCGTTTGGGGGACATATACCCCATAGGTTGGGGATGAGGTTTTTTTGTGGCCGGGCATTGGTGCATGTAGCTGCTTTGGTGGCCCAAAGGGCTCCTACGGAGCGTCGCACACTTGTACTACTAAATATACATCAGCGTATTTAACCCTTATTGTTATGGTAACCGCAATGGGTTATCCCGGGGTTATTTTATATGCTTAGCATTGCACAAACTGCTGAAGTGAGTGACACAACAGCCGTTTAATAGTATTACAACAGCCTGCCTCATTATTCTCTCCCCGCTCAGCAAACAATAATTATACACATGTATAAATAAGTTACTATGAGTTGTGGCTCATGCGGTACAGGAAAACCAAACGGTTGTAAAAGCAATGGCGGTTGCAGTACGGGCGGTTGTAACAGGTTAAACGTACACGATTGGCTGATGAACCTGCCAATAAGCGATGTTGACAGCAGTTGCAAAATAATTGAAGTTAGTTTTGGCAATGGCAGCCGTAAAGACTTTTACCGCAACGCCACCCTGCAGTATTTTGAAAAAGGCGACTATGTGACTATTGAAGGGGTAAGCGGTTTTGATGTAGGCGAAGTTAGCCTTACCGGTGAGCTGGTGCGTCTGCAGATGAAGAAAAAAAATGTAGACGAATTTAACCCCGATATAAAAAAGGTTTTGCGCCGCAGCACGGATAAGGACGTGGAAATTTGGCGCCAGAACAAGGTGCGTGAAAAACCGGGCCTGATGAAAAGCCGCGAAATAGCCCTTGAGCTGAAGCTGCAAATGAAGCTTACTGAGCTGGAAATACAGGCTGATGGTAAAAAAGCCACTTTTTTTTATACGGCTGATGACCGTGTAGATTTTAGGGAACTGATAAAAAGGTATGCATCAGAATTTAGGGTTAAGGTTGAAATGCGGCAAATAGGTATAAGGCAGGAGGCTGGTAAAGTGGGTGGCATAGGCAGTTGCGGCAGGGAGCTTTGCTGCAGCACCTGGCTTACTGATTTTAAGAGTGTTACCACTACCGCAGCCCGTTATCAAAACCTTAGCATTAACCAAACAAAGCTTAGCGGCCAATGCGGCAGGTTAAAATGCTGTCTTAATTTTGAACTGGATACCTACCTGGATGCCCTGCAAAATTTTCCTGATAATGCCGATATGCTGGAAACAACCAAGGGCCCGGCTACACTTATAAAGAAAGATATTTTTAAAAATCTTATGTGGTATGTGCTGCCCGAAAGCAATAAGCACTACCCCCTTAGCATTACCCGCGTTAAGGAAATAAAACGCCTGAATTACCGTGGTGAAAAAGTGGATGAATTGCAGCCTGTAGACCTTACCAGCAACAAGTCTACCGAAATGGAGCACAGCTTTGTTGATGTGGTGGGCCAGATAAGCCTGAAAACACTGGAAAAAGACAGCCGCCGCCGCAATAACGAGCAGCAGCAAAGAGGTGGTGGCAACCAACAAAGGCCGCCACAACAACAAAGACCGCCACAACAGGGCAATAATCAGCAGCGTAATACGGGCCAGCAACGGCCGCCACAACAACAGCGACAAAGGCCACCGCAGCAGCGGCCACCTCAAAATAACCCTGGCCAACAACGCGGGCCGCAACAAAGGCCGTCGTTTAACAGGCCGCAAAAACCACCTGAACCGGATAAGAAGTAGGTGATTGGAGGAGTGGTTGATTAGTAAAAGACATTAGTAAGAACCGGTTGATTGGTAAAAAGTAGTTGAGGACAGTAATAATTGAAACATTCAATATTCAACACTCAATATTCAATAGGGGAAAGTGGTATAATTAAATGGCATTTTCTTTAATTGATCATTGAGTGTTGAATATTGCTTATTGAGTGTTTATTTTATAGACCTTTTGCTTTGTACAGGCTAAGTATTAAGCATTGATTACCTTTAGCTACTATATCAACCAGCTATGCGTTTTTGCCCTTTATTAGTGATTGCATTTTTGCTGTTAGCAGGCTGCACCCACACCCCAAAAGACGTTTTGCCCTGGCGCTGGACCTTTACCAGCGTTTACATGCACAATGAGGACAATTTTGTCGACTCCATAAACGATAACAATACCGATGCCGGGGAAGCAATGCGGCATTATTTTTTTGATTACAAACTCATCCTGAAAAAAGATAAAAGTTTTACGCTCGTTATTTTTAAAAAGTTTACACATGGCACATGGTCGTTTGATGAACAGTACAAGGCATTAACCTTGTATGACGAAGCAACACCGCAATCACCGGTAACCATGACAGTTGACAGTGTTAGCCGCAGCCTTTTAATATTAAGTCTATCACAAGCTGCCATGAACAAACTGGTTCCGTTAAACGAACCAAACAATAAGGGCTTTACTTTTTTTAAGGGTAATGGGCCTTACCGGTTTTTCTTATCAGCTGACAGGGAGGCCTACAGTAATGATAAGAACGACCCCTACAGCAAACAAAATAACCTGTGGCGTATAAGACCATCAAAGCCAGAAACAGATGCGCAGCTTAATGCACGGCTTGCCAATCACGTAGGTTTTTTAAAGCTGCTGATGCAGGCTGTGGCTGATGGCAAATCAACCTACATTTCGCTGCACTCGTTTCACACGCCGCTTGTTATGGATGCAGGCGATATTCGACTTGAGCATTATGAGTATACACGCAGTAGTTGGGATAATTATTTTTACGATACGCTGCAGGCGCAAAAGGCCTACAGACTTTTAGAGAAAGCGGTAATTTACAACGGCGTAAAACAGGGTGAAACAGGCGACCGCTTTGAGAACAGTGTTATCATGCTAACACAGGTGCTTCAAAACCTGCAGAAGTAGGAATTGTAAACAAAATTGAAACACTCAATAAGCAATGTTCAACACTCAATATTCAATTTAAAAACCTGGGCGGGTAGCTAAAGTAAATCCAGTTATCTACCCTCTTTATGCCCGCCCGTGCCGGTACGGACGGGGGATGGGCGCTTTACTTCGGTTTGTATTTCGCTTCTTCAAAAATTTGGCGTGGGGGCGTTTGCAAAAGTTGCTGCAGGGTTCGTTTGCTATCCTGGTCCATCCATTTCTTTACAATCTGCCAGCCAACAAACTGGCCAATAAAACCGGGTGAATCAGGGCCTAATGCTTCAGTCCTTGGGCCATCATTCATATAATCCCTTTGCACGGCCGGATCGGTAACATACAACAGGTTGTTTTGCACGAAGTGGTTCCAAATGGCGGCTTCATTTTCATAGCAGCCTTTTAGCTGTAAGGCGGTATAACCTGTTTTTAAAGTGTCGGGGGTTTCGGGCATAAATGCATCAAGCAGGTATAACCTCTTCCCCGCTTCTATCATCTGGTATGCCAATGGCTGGTTGTTTTTTCCTGGCGGGTAAATATCACTCACAATATTTTTTATGCAATCAACAGCTATATAAGCCTCTTCAAACCTGCGGCTTTGGTATTGTGGGTACACATCGGCAATATAATCTGTATTATATGCAGGGTAATCTTTGCCGAGGTATAGCTGCAACCCTACAGCAAAGCCGCTGCTGGTAAGCACGTTGCTATAGCCTTCCAGCGGACCGGTAAAGGTTACAACGGCCGGTGGTGTTTTGTATGTGGGAAAATAATATTTTACAAACTGCAGTGCGCGTGTAACGTTTTTAGTTGCTTGTTGTATTGAGGGGTATTTTACTATTACAGAATCATACACGGGTTTATAATCGTGTATAAACAGGTTGACTTTTATTAAAGCGCTGTCTTTATTGGGTGGCAGCCCAAGGAGGTTGTATAAAAAATCATTAAGGAAAGAGGGATATTTTTTCTGAAGGTTATCAAGCGCCTGTTCGGTATGTGTAGTATCAATAGAGAAAAAGTCCCGCTCAAAACGCACAGTATCTAACTGAATATGAATGTTTGAAACATCGGGAATGTGCTTTCTATTTCCGCATGAATAAAAGCATAAGATCAGCCCACCCAATAAATAAAAAACCGCTGTTTTCATTGCGCTAAATAACGTTAAACAAATCAAATCATTTTGTTAAGGTAAAAGTATTTATACAGTTTGCAGTGGTATCCAGTTTTTTAAGCTGCCTTTGGTATCTTGCACAGCATTAACGGTTGATCTTCATTATTTACTACGCTAATTTTTTTGCCATGGTTTATCGTTCAAAATATCCTGTTGTTTTGCTTTTGTGTTTTGCCATATACGCCCTGTTGGCTTTCTCATGCCAGGGGTCGGGGGATAAGCATCTTATCCCAAAAGATTTTAACCGTGTAGTGCTTGATACAAACCCGTCTGTGACCCCGCTGTCACCGGAAGAGAGCATGAAAAGGGTGCAGCTGCCGCCGGGCTTTCACATACAGCTTGTCGCGAGTGAACCCATGGTGCAGGAGCCTGTGGCTATTGCCTGGGATGGTAACGGCAGAATGTATGTGGCAGAAATGAATACCTACATGAAAACCGCCAACGCGGACGGTGAATTTGAACCCACAAGCCGCATAATGCTGTTAACAGACGAGGATGGTGATGGCAAAATGGATAAGAGCACCATATTTGCCGACAGCCTGTTATTGCCCCGCGCAATACTGTGCGTTGGCGACCAACTTTTGGTGCAGGAAACAAACCGCCAGCATATTTTGAGTTTCAGGGATACTAACGGCGATGGCAAAGCAGATGAAAAGAAAATAGTTTTCAGGAATGATGTTGCTGACAGCCGCAACCTTGAGCACCAGAACGGCGGCCTGCTATGGAATATGGACAACTGGATATACCCCAGCCGCGATAACCTGCGCTACAAGTATAAAAATGGCACATTGATAGCAGATACAGTGGTTGATAATATGATCGGTCAATGGGGGATGACGAGCGATAATTACGGACGCCTGTATTACTCCGAAGCAGGCCCAGGTTTGCCCGCAGTGCAGATTGAACAAATGCCTGCTTATGGCTCACTAAACTTCAAAGACCAATACACGGAAGAGTTTACCACGCCATGGCCCATCATTGGCAATATTGACGCTCAAGGTGGTAGAAATGCTTTACGCACCGGCGAGAATACATTAAGCAAGTTTACATCAGGTTGCGGGCAATCCATTTACCGCGGAGACAGGATGCCTGCTGATATGCAGGGCGACTATTTTATTCCTGAGCCTGTCGCAAGAATTATTAAACGCGGCAAGGTTACAGATAAATTTGGTAAGATATACTTAGCTGATGCTTACAAAAACCAGGACTGGCTTGCAAGCGCTGATATGAATTTTCGCCCCATCAACACATACACCGGGCCGGATGGATGTTTTTATATCGTTGATATGTATCATGGTATTATCCAGGAAAGTGAGTGGACAAAACCCGACTCGTACCTCGGCGGCATCATCGCGCAAAAAGAGTTGTTTAAAAATCGCGGCATGGGCCGCATCTACCGCATTGTTCATGATGGTTTTGAGCCCGATAAAACAAAACCCGATATACTAACCGCGCCAACTGCAAAACTGGTAACATATCTTGCTCACCCAAATGGATGGTGGAGAGAAAATGCGCAGAAAGAGATTATTGTAAGAGGTGATTTATCCGTAGTGCCAACATTAAAAGCCATGGCTTTGGGTGAACTAAAGCTTGGTTACAGCCAGCCAGAATTGGCACGCTTACATGCCCTGTGGACATTGGAAGGTCTGGGCGCGATTGATAAAACTACGCTCTATAAAGCCTTGCAGGATGCCAACCCGCAGGTGCGTAAAGCTGCTATCTGGATTGGTGAACAATTTATAAAAGCAGGTGATGAAAATTTTATTGACAGCCTTGGCGCAATCAGGCACGACACAAGTGATGATGTGCTTTTTCAGCTTATGCTTTCGCTGCGCACAGCTAAATCAGCAAGGGCGCAGGAGATAGTAAAAGACCTGGTTGCTGATAGCAAGGGAAATGATCTGATACTTTTTTCTTACGCTGCATTTAAAGAAACACAAAAGAAACTGGATGAAGAAAAAAGGCTTACCCTAAACCTAAGCCCTGCGGACAGGGCATTGGTAACAAATGGTGCTACTATATTTAAACAGCTTTGCGCCACCTGCCACGGCCCTGATGGAAAGGGTGTGCAAATAGGTGGCAAGCAAATGCCCGCGCCGCCACTGGCAGGCTCTGCGCGCGTGCGGGATGAAAAAATTATACCCATACAAATATTGCTGTATGGTTTAAAAGGCCCGGTTGATGGAAAAGCATACAACGACCAAATGCCGAGCATGGTAAAGCAGGATGATAAATGGATCGCATCTGTGCTTAGCTATATACGCAATAGTACCGATTTAGGTAATAGATCATCTGTTGTAACAGAAGCAGAAGTAAAAGATGCACGCGCTAAAATGTACCATTTAAAAGATGCTGCTACCCTGCAAATGCTGGGTATATTTAAACTCGGCCGCGCTGAAAGGACTAATTGGGATAAAAAAAGAGATTGAAGGCTTCGTAATAATGTTACTATTGGCGATTGCAGATTTCGGATGGGCGATCGCCCCAAAGGGGTCACTTTGTGGCAGATTGTGGGTTTGGTATTAAAGAACTAAATATTGCAGTGTGAGCCGGCAGCGGGAAGAATAAAATGCAAGGCTGTAAATCCGCATCGTCATGCTGAACTTGTTTCAGCAACTTATTTATTGCACGGCCCTATTGTGTTGTTGTAGCTAACGATTGAGTTGCTGAGATAAACTCAGCATGACGATGCATTGCAGCCAGCTTAGCTTTATTCGGTCTTTGATATCTATGTTCTTTTTGTAAATACTATTAAATATTTAAAAATAAGTTTCATGAAGAAAATATTGCTTGCATTTATTCTCATCACTTTCACAGCAACCTCTTTCGCACAACAAAAGCCACCAAGGCTTATTGTGCGTGGAGATGATATGGGCTTTAGCCACTCCGGCAATATGGCATTGATAAAATGTTACAAAGATGGCATTGAAAAATCAATAGAAGTTATTGTGCCTTCACCCTGGTTTCCTGAGGCGGTAAAACTTCTGAAAGAAAACCCCGGTGTGGATGTGGGCATACACCTCGCCATTACAAGCGAATGGGACTTTATAAAATGGCGGCCATTAACTGATTGCCCGAGCATAAGGGACAGCAACGGATATTTTTACCCAAAAGTATATCCTGACAAGGCTTACCCCGGCATGTCAATAAAAGAAAACAAATGGAAGATTGAGGATATTGAAAAAGAATTCAGGGCGCAGATTGAGATGGCCAAAAAGCTGCTGCCACATATAAGCCACCTGTCATCTCACATGGGCTGCGCCACATTGGCGCCGGAAGTGCGCGAACTTACCAGGGGCCTGGCTAAGGAATACAATATACCTGTTGACCCTGATACGGATGTGCAAAACCTTGTAGGTTACGACGGCCCGCACAAAACCAGCGAAGAAAAAATTGAGGGCTTTATAAAAACGCTCAATAAACTGCAACCCGGCAAAACCTATATCTTTCTTGACCATCCGGGTATTGATAATGATGAACTCCGCGCCGTTTACCACATTGGCTATTATAATGTAGCTGAAGACAGGCAAGGCGTTACCGACCTTTTTACCAGCGAAAAAGTAAAAGCAGCCATAAAGCAAAAGGGCATTGAATTGATTGGGTATAAGGATTTGGTGGAGTAATTAGCCTAACAAAAAGAATTAAAGAAAGTATGTAGTATAACGGTTTGCGCTACACGCTTCCGAGGCGTAATTCCATGCCGTGTAAATAACTCGTTTTAAAAAAACCGTCCGTAAATTATGAAATGCAAAAAAGTATCTTTATATTACTTATGCCAATACCAGTTATATAGCATTAACCTTCAAAATGCAACTTTAAACCAAATCTTTACCCATTAATTAAAAAACATAACCATGGCTTTTACTGCGCAAAGTGGAAATTTAACTGACGAAATTACACAGAAGTTAAGCGAGCTCGCTATTGAACTGTCAACCAATTACTGTACCGCTTCTTTCAGTGAAGATGAGAAGCAAAGCGTAGTTATAAACGATATCTTTACCGAAAAAACTGTCTCAAAACTAAAAAAAACAGGTATTCCTGGAGACAAATTTTACGTTTCAAACATCCATCAGCATCGCAATATTCTTATAGTTGGTGCTGGGGCAACGCATGATTCGTACAAATGTATTCCATTAGGCAAAAAAGTTATTGATGAACTATGCAAAGAACGAGGTTACGAAAAAGAATTAATCGTACGGGAGTTCAAACAGTCCAGGCGATTAAAAGGCGAATCTGAGCGTGACCCTGATTTTGAGCAAATGCTCGCTGTCTTAACACAAGAAAAATATTACGGGCCCACTGAACTCAGAAAACAAATCTCAAAGTTTGCCGATTTTCGATATTGCCCAAGCTTGTTTTACGAAATTGTAGCTCATTTATTTAAACACTCTTTTATAGATGTTATAATCAATTTCAATTTTGATGAGTTGCTGGATAATGTAATAGCAGAGGAAGTTGGCAAAGAAAATTATTTTCATATACTTTCAGATGGTGATTGCGTTTCGCTGGATGAAATTATGGTCGATGGTCGATTAAAAATTCCAGTTTATATAAAGCCACATGGCACTGTGCGCCATAAAAGTTCATTACGGTTTACAAAGGAACAATATATAGATATTCCTGAACAAATCAGGGTTCTTTTAAAAGACCTTATCGAGGGTAACAGGCAGTGCCAGCCCGTGATTGACAAAGTCAACCTGATATGCGTGGGCTTTAATATGGCAAGTATTGAGATAATGGAAATGCTTGATAAATATTTACCTGGGGGGTCAAAAATATATCATTTTGCATACGAAAAAAACGATAGCCGGGGTAAGCCCTTTTTTCTACAGGAAGTTCTCCCATCATTTTATGAAAGAGCTGGCGATTATAATTTAAACAATACCAAATTTGAAAAAGGTCAGCAATTTCACGACAGTATTTATATCCGCATTCCAGTAGAGGGTTTTATTTCCCCAGAATTATTGAACGGTTTTTCAACTCCCTATGCGGAAGTTTTCAGCTATTTGTGGCGGCAAATATACAGTCATTTTAAAGACGACCTTCAACCGAGAAGCATAGGAAGGCACGAAATAATCTCTTACCTATTTTATAATACGGATTTTTCTAAAACTTCAACTACATCCGATCATACGCCTTTGCTAAATAATTTGAATCTTCAAATTCAGCATGAAAAAAATGTCGACTATTTCCTTGATCGGACAATCGTTGAAATAGCACTGGCGCTTAATCGAAATAATGGCATTGCTGAACTGGCACAGCTTTTAAACGACAGGGTCGGTATTTATTTCAGTTTATATCAAAATGCCTTTTTTGAAAAAAATAAAAAATATGAAGGTTCAAAGTCAATATATGATTTGCTTAGACAATTCGAAAGTAAGACTGATATAACCCGAACCGAAAAAGGTTTTTTTCCGAAAGGAATTTTTCAATTAGATAAATCAATACTAAAAGATCTAAAAAAGGATACATTCTTAAAAAATATTAAAAATGGCAAGGGTGCTTCAAATAATTACAGCAACTTGGATGATAGACTTCAAAGATGGAGAATTGTTCATAATAACTCAAATGATGCCGGGTATGAATTAATTATGATCCTTCTTCAAAAATTTTCTGATCTGCTATTTCTTCCAGATTACTGTAATCCCGTTACAACAGTTATTTTGTATCGGCTATTCACCTGTAAATTACTCTCTGGTCAATTTGTCGATAATTTCAAAAAAAACTATGATAAAATTATTTATAATGGGAAGCTGTATAGTGACGTGAAGTATTTTCGATTTCGCAAAAAAGGAAAAAATAGATGTGGGATAGAAATGATTGACGAATTGATAAGATTATTTGATAAATCTGAACGCAGTTCTGTAGGTTACTTTTCAATTCGCCCTAAATTTAACGACCCAAAAAATTTTCTTTCCGAAAGTTTTTCCAGAAGCAGGCTACTTCATACAAACTTGGCCCTTGAATATAATTTCAGAAAATTATTTTTACAACATTTAAATGATTGGGATATAGCATTCATTATTTCCGAAAAAAGTAGTTGCTTTGGCTTTTTAGAGTACCTGACCGAGAAAAAAGATTTTTCTGGCAAGCAGATAGTGGTAATAAACGCGTACGAGGCGATAAAGCAGTTGCATAGCATTGATGAAAAGCGTGTGTTTGCAGCGAGATTAAATGATTTAAATACCAGGCAACAGAGCATTTATATTAAACAGCTTAACAAGGCTGCCTTAAAAAGAAATTCTTTTTTAATAGATACCTATTCTTTGCCTGCAAACCAACATAATCATCATTTAATGCTATTTGTAAAAAAAGAACGCGGCGCAAATCTTCCTATCTATGTTTATGAGCGGAAAAAGCCACCGGAAGAAACCTGTTTTGGTATGATTGGCGCAATATATATGTATAGGCAAGGTTTTTCAAATAGTATAAATCCGCTTTTTATCGGTAAAGACTATTATACAGGAAACAACACTGAAAAACCGATGGAGAATGATTTCAAAAAATTATTGCGAATTGTTTCAAAAATTTATTGTCGAGCTATCCGGTTTAAAGAGTTTCCGGAAAGCGATGATATAGATACAGATTTTAAAGATTACCTAGGTCAAATGTTAGACAAATAGTTCGATATCAGATTTGCTTATACATTAATTACACATAAACAAGGCTTATTTCGGCTGGTGCATTATCAATTGGTTAATTACAACCTCTACAACAAACGGGTTTTCTTTTTCAATTAAATAAGCCTGCTGTTTGCCTTCATTGCTCCAGGTGTTGCTGCCATCTGCCGCCACTATTATATGGCCGTACTGAAGCTTATAATAAGATTCATAGCCGCCACAGGCGGTTAATACCGCAGTTTCATCCCAGCTCATGCGGCCAAGACTGTCTTCGGCCGCCATGGGAATGCTTATGCTGAATACTTTTTTCACCGGGCTGTTTGCAATAAGCGGGTTATGTATCAGTGGAATACCCGCCTTTATTTTTACGCCAATTTCAAAACCGCTGAATATTATGGGTGTTGGCCAGTTGGTGTAGGTATATTGCGATGCCGGTGCATCCTGGTTTACATTAAATTCTGAGCCAGCGGGAAACCTGCCGCCCATACATACAAGTTGTTTTACTTTTTGTGCCACCAGTGCCTTACCATCAAGCGGTGAATATTTATCTGCCTTTGATTGCAGCAGGTTGGAAAGGTTGGTAAGAAAGCCTACCGTAACAATAACAACACTTTTATCAGGCTGGGAGGCTAATGCTTTGCGATACACTTCAATAGCATCAGGCACATCGTCATTACTTTTTATTTTATGCGGAAACTTTGCCAGCAGCGTATCCGTCCAGTGCTGAAAATCACGCAACTCAAGTGCCTTGCCCTTTGGCACGCCTATGGGTATGTTTGGCTTTTTAAAGTACGTATTAAAAACATTCATTACACCAGCAACACCAGCATACTTTGTGCTGGCGACTGTTGCAAGTATATTTACTTTGCCACTATCGGCAAACGCATGCAGAATAGTTATGGCACCCACATCATCATAGTCCGGCCCCATATCACTGTCAAAAATAATGGGTGCAGGCGTGGTGGCTTTTTGTGCCTGCACCAAAGCAAAACAAATGATCAAACAAGCACTTGCAAATAATTTTTGTATCATAATGTGTTATATTAATTGAACGCTGATTATCAGGATTTGAAGGATAACCGCAGGTAAAAAATGATTTCAAAAATCTGCAATCGCCTCCAAAGGAGTCCGTGGGACAATCTGCAATCTCAAAGTCCTGCATAGATCACCAGCCCCAGCCCTGCTATAAAGAATAAAAACATCGCCGTAAAATAACCATCTGTTCCTTTCGGCGCATATTTAAATTCTTTCCAGATAAATACGCCCCATAACGCCGCTACTAATGTTGCCCCTTGTCCCAGGCCGTACGATATCGCAGTACCTGCTTTGCCTGCGGCAATAAGATTTAATGAATTTCCTATGCCCCAAATGATGCCGCCTAACACGCCTACCATGTGTGTACCAAAACGTCCTTTAAAGTAGGCGGCATAATTAGTTGGTGTGCCCTGCAATGGTTTGCGCATTAGTATGGTGTTGAAGATAAAGTTGCTTAAAAAAATACCAACAGAAAAAATAAATACAGCCGTATAAGGCGTCATTTTACCTGCTGCCGGGCTTTCAAAATTATCAAGGTCCATTGACGCTGCTATAAAACGATAGAAGAACGACATAAGCACACCTGCGATCAACGAAATGACAATTCCCTTGGGCGATGGTTTTTGCCCGCCTGTTGACGAGCGCCTATAAGCAATTGCATTTATAACGATTGCGACGGCTACCAATGCAACGCCTGTAAATAAATAAACCGGGCTGCCCTTTTGTGAAGCATAAAAGTTCACCAACACACCCAGCACCAGGGCTAGCCCAATAGCTACGGGGAAGGCAACTGCCATACCCGCAATTGCAATAGCTGCTGAGAACAATATGTTAGCCGCATTAAAAATTACGCCGCCCGCTAAAGCGCTGCCAATATTATATGCATCTGCCTGGTGCAGGTCATCTAAAAAGCCCCTACCCTTATCACCCGTACTGCCAAGTGTAAATGCGGATATTACCGAGAACAATACGATGCCTATAACATAGTCCCAGTAAAATAATTCAAAGCGCCAGGTTTTGCTGGCTAATTTTTGCGTATTGGCCCACGATCCCCAGCAGAGCATGGTAATGATGCAGAAGAAAACTGCAGCGCCATAATTTTGAACAATGAACATATTGCAAGCGTTTGGTTGCGTTGATGGTGAAACGTCAATCGTCAATCGTGAATTACGATGCGGTTTTAAACGTCTCTACAAAAAATAGCTGTAAAAATGGAAGCCTGCTGGCACCAATTGCATCGTCTCACGTTTCACGATTGACGATTCACGTTTCACTTTACTTAAGCCACATCACATCCCCGTCGGCTAATATAGCCATATTTATATCTTTCCACTTTATTTGCCCTCTCGCATTTATGCTTAACCCCTGTGGGTTTGAAAAAACTATTACCTGGCTTTCACCGGCAACAGTTATTTTCTTTCCTTCCACAATAATAGCTGTTGACTCATCAATGCCAATACACGGAAACGACGGGTATTTGGCCAATGCCGAAATTAAGCGGTTATACCTGCTGCGTTTTATAAAGTGCTGGTCAACAATAACCGAGTCAATCATGCCCAGCCCTTCTTTTATTTCCATGTTACCATCAACTATTTTCCTGTAAGTCTCGTGGTAAGCAGTATCACCCAGCAATTCATTGCCTGTTATCATGTACCGGTTCATCACGGCTGCACCTGCACTGCTGCCACTAATGGTTGCGCCTTTATTATATGCCCTGTGTATAGCACCATAAACCGGCGTATGCAACACTGCCCGCATAAAGCGCGCCTGGTCGCCACCGCAAATAAAAATAAGCTTTGCATTTTCCAGGGAGTCAACCCATTGTTTATTATTTACCTTATCTGCCGAAAAGTTTAAATAAGCAATTGTGTTGGTGCACAGTTTATCAATATCCTCTTTAAAATAGTAATATGAGCTATCGGGCTCACTGCTTGCCATAGGCAATACTGCAACATAATCACTCTTTTGCAGGTTTGCCGCAGCCAGCAGGCTTTTCATAAGCGCGCTCGTTCTATCACCACCGCCTATTATAAATAGCTTGCCTTTTGGTTCTGCAGTAGATTTCTGCGCCTTGGTGATATTATAGCACAGGGCTAATAAAATTGCAGCTACGCAAAATCTCATGCAGTTTATTTATAAACTGAAAGCTATGCTAAATCAACATTTCCGTCAATAAATTTTTTACTAAATGTAAAAGCATTAATACGCCAGCCCTGCGATAGTTTTATAAGCTTCAAAATATAACTGCCCACAAATACGCGGGTATTATTGCCGGATGGGTGCTGCCTGTAGTGGTATGCAATGCCATAGCAGTTTACAACAGCAGCTTCGCCGGTAACCGCAACATTAAAATTTCCCGTTTGGTGGTGCACATGTTCAAGTGGTTTTAACCCCTCATCCCACGCGGCGGTAATAGCTGTTGAGGGCAACATTGCAGGTTCGCCGCCAGCAAGCGATGTCATATCAAACAGCACATCTTTTGTAAAAACCTCGTTCAAAATCCCCTGCCAGTTCCTGGTGTCGGTGTAGACAAACAACTTATTTACAACAGATAGAATTTCATCTTTTTCAATTAATAATTCTAAACTCATAGGTAATTTTTTGAACAAAGATATTTAATTCAAAAAAATTACCTTCTTCCTCAATTCCGGTTACTAATAGCAAAAGCCCTTCACAAATGCTATGTGAAAGGCTTTCTATTCCCACTGCAACACACTATTGTCCGGGCAAGCACATCGTCACCACTATTGCAGCAGGCTTAAGGCTTTATCCAATTGCGGATCATCTATATTATTATTTCGAAGGAACACCGTATTAAGGGTTTGCTTAACCTCATAATCAGGCGGAAAGCCTTTGCCTTCATAAATTTTGTCATCAATGTATTTAAACATGGTTGATGATGTATAGGCGTTGCCATAGTAAGTAGCATTACCGGTTTCAATATTTGTAAATACTTTTCCAAAATTAAATGAGCCGGCATTAAACACTGAGTTATCTGTTAGCGGACCATTGGCGCCCCAGGTTGTATCGCCCACTACTTTTGTATTAGGCAGTTGCTTTAAGGCCATGGTGGTTATTTCAGCCATACTTACTGATTCGCCGTCAGCAAGAACAACAATTGGCTTTGTAAATGCTGTTGCCCCAGCTCTTGGTGTTACAATAGCAGGTGCCCATGGCGTATAATCAAGCCTGCCGGTACCACTTTTTGAACGTGTATAACCAAACTGCAATGGGCTTGATATAAGGCTGCCGACTAAAAAGTTGAGGTCCTGTATATCGCCACCGCCATTACCGCGAACGTCTATCACCAGCCCTGTTACTGTACCACTATTCAGCTTGTTAAAAAAATAATCAAGCACGGCTTTTATTTTTGCTGACCCGCCCTGGTATTCTGCAGCCAAGGCAAATTTGCTGAATGACAGGTACAGATCATTGGTACCAGTTATCATACCGGCTACAGCATACATATCTTTGTTATCGCCCGTGGTATCAACACCAACAATTTTGTCGCCTAAGTATAATGAGTCAAGTGCGTTGGTATAATAAAAGTGGCCGTCGATACTTGGACTAAACGGAGCGGTACCAAAAACATTTTCAATAAATGATACGTTTTTAAGTTTCCTGTCATGTGCAGGCTGTATATAACCTCCATCCGGAAACAATGTGTAGTGAGAATCACTTAAGCCGTCAACCATATTTTTAAAATACCCAACAGCTTTTTCGTTATCTGCAGAATCATACAAATTAAGTTTTGCAAATAAGGGGGCATATACGGTGTGCATGTTATCCCAGTTGGTGGTGTCAATGCTCCAGAACACGTAGTTGTTGTTCATGTTTGTCCAAAAATCTTCAAACACCTGGCTAAAATTACCTGCTGCGGCACTGCCTGTTTGATTGGTGGTGCTTATTTCTTTATGGCATGATGAGGCAAACAATATTATGAAAAACAATGCTGCTATTGAAAAGCGATATTTATATATATGGTTAAAATAATTTTTCATGTGTATACAATTTTTACAAAGCTGAAAGAATGTTGATCTTCTTATTGATAGCCGCTTTTACCGAGATTAAATAATACGCCCACGCTAAAAACATAAGTTTGGTTATACCGCGGCACCTGCCCGGTTTCATATTTTTTCTGCTGGTCGGTAAGTGCGTTGTAAAATGTTGCCTCTCCAAATAACTGGTACGCATCATTCAACTGGTAACTTATACCTGCCCCCGCAAGCAAGCCCAATTCAATCCTGTTATCCTTCGTGGTATTAAACTGGTACTTTTCGTTATAGCTGTAAGGAGTATATTCATCAAAAACATTATTGGGTTGCGCGTTGCTTGTAAGGTTTGTATAGGCCGGCTGGTTTAGTATATTGGGCATCACCCCTTTTACATGTGCAGTAAGCCAGTACCCTGCATATCCGCCTGCATCCACAAACCCGCGCAGTTGTTCTCCACCGAATGAAAAATGTGCCATAAGCGGCAGTTGAACATAACCATTGGTGTTGTTTTGATAAACGCCCTGGTAAAAATCTGTACGCTGCATTTGATAATTTTTTTGCATGTAACCCGGCGTTGCTTTTACTGCAAACCAGTCAGTAACTGAATACATTACAGGCACTGCAGCCCCAAAGCCCGGCAATGCGTTATACCGCGTGGATACAAGGTTTGAAACATTGGTTAAAAGATAATTGTTGGTATAACCCGCACTTACACCAATGGAAAATTGCGCATTAATTTTGGTATTGCAGCATATTGCTATTATAAGCATAGCACTGCCATACGCCACTTTTTGTTGTAGCCTTTGCTTCATGTAACTATTATTTTACAAGTCAAAAAAAAATATTGCAGCAGGTTGGTTAGCTTTATATATAGAACGTAAATTCTTTATTCTAAGTGGGTTGACCATTACAGTTTAAGTTTGTGTTAACAATATTGCATACAGTGTTTATATTATCGTAATTTATTGCCGCAATGTTTTAATATTTTTTTTATGTGCTTGCTTCAATTACAATTAAAACGCCGCAAGAAAATAAATAATATGCATCCATTGTGAACTGCCGGTGAATGCTTAAAACACATAGACAAAAGTTTCATCAATAAAAAAGCCATCAATATTATTATACATATTGATGGCCTTTTATTATAAATTAATGTAATCAGCTTTTCTTATACTCAAAATCAAGCGGTACATCAATTTTAAAACTAATATTCCTGCCAATATTATAAATACCGTGGTAAGGCCTGGGGTCAGTTGGGTATGGTTCAAAATACTTCAGCCTGCTTAAATGGTCCTGGTACGCAGCATCAAACAAGTTATTGCCCATCAAATACACATTAAACATGGTTTTACCTTTTTTATTGGTAAAGCCTGCACCGGCGCCGGCATTAAACAGTGTGTAGCCGGGTGTTGGCGTTTCTGTATTATCAGTTAAATACACCCTGTTTTGTGCCGCATAGTAAGTTAACTGTACTTTTATAAAACCATTTACTATATGGCGCTCTTTTGAATCAAAATCGTAACGCAGTTCAGATATGCCGTGCAGTGGCGGCAGGAAAGGCAGGTATTTATTACTGTCTGATTGTTGCTTCGGGTCAATGCCTTTATTAACTCCATACACTGCCGACAAGCTGTTTTCAAAATGCAGCGCTTTGTAGGGGTGTACATCAAGGCTAAGTTCACCCCCATATAAATTTGCTTTTTGCTGTTGAAATTTATATGTTTGGTTACCCGGTACTATTACTGAATCACTGCCATTAACGCCTAACAGGCGCTGGTTAAAAATATAGTTTGAAATGGTATTATCAAACACGCTAAAGGTGATTGCCAAATATTTTGATGTGTAAGCAAACCCAACATCTTCCTGCAGGCTAAACTCTGGCTTAAACGCAGGGTTGCCAATCTGGTAGATATTAGTGCCAGGGTGCACGCCATTACTTGATATTTCAGAAATATTGGGCGCCCTATACCCGCGTGATATATTTGCCTTAACTGAAAGCTTATCAGTAAAATTATAAGTAGCGCCAATACTGCCTGATGCGCCGGTAAATGTGTGACTATAGTCAGAAAACGGGTGGTCTGCACCAAAAGCATCCTGGCCATAAACAGGCATATCAAAGCCAGAAACAGGGTTTGGTTTGGTATACAGCCCGTCATTTTTAAACGACCGTACATCATAACGCATACCGCCTGAAATATCAAGCTTGCCATAAACCTTTTTTGCCATAGCAAAACCGCCAATATCAAATTGCTTGTAGTCGGGTATAATAAACTCAGTTCCGTTGGTTACAGTATTTTGCTGGTACATACCGTTAATACCTGCCGTTACATCCCACCTGTCCATTTGCGGAAAAAAGTATTTTACGTCGTACGAGTATGTGTTTAGCTGTAAAAACAAACCCGGTATGTTTTGATATGGTTCTTCGGGATGGCTGTATTCTCTTCTTACGCTTCTTTGAAAACCTAAATTAACCGTAAGGCGGCCCGCACCCAATGTAAAATTGTTGGTTGAAAATACCCTGTAATGCTGTACATGCTGGTGCAAGGGTGTAATTGCGTACGATTTCAGCTCAGCAGGTGTAACAATGGGCCTGAAGGTATCAGCTTCAGTAATTTGTTTTGTAAACTGCCGCGTTGCGGAATCCCTGCTGCCATCGGGTATCTCCTGCAGGTCATCAAATATGGAAAGGTTTATATGCGAATAACCCCATGATTTATGTAACCCAAAAGAAAGATTTGCATCTGTTTCTTTAAATGCTGTTCCATACACGCGGCCATCAATTTTATTTTGGTAATCGGCAGCTTCTTTATGCGATACACGGCCCATCCATTCAAAGCCATTTTTTGTACCGCCAAGCATAGCGCTGCCACCAAACATTCCGTTGTTTGATTGATATTCGGTCGTAACGTCGCCAATAATTTTTCCTTCAGCCGCAGGCTGCGTTGGAATAAGGTTTACCACCCCGGCCAGGGCGTCAGAGCCATAGGTTAAACTGGCTGGCCCTTTAACTACTTCTACCCTGTCAACACCATATTCATCCACCTCAATACCATGCTCATCACCCCACTGCTGCCCTTCCTGCCGCACGCCGTCGAACAAGGTTAATATCCTGTTGTACCCAAGGCCGCGTATAAACGGTTTTGATACATTGGGCCCTGTTGTAAGCGCTGTTACGCCTGGCACTTTTGCAATAGCATCAATAATGTTTGTATTGAGGTTTGTAATTAAATAGTTATGGCTTATTGAAACCACAGGTACAGGGTTTCGTTTTATTTGCGTTGCCTTTGATGTTCCCGTTACAACAACCGAGCCCTCTTCTACCGCTTCGTCGGACATAGCAAGGTCTGCTTTTGAAGCCCCGCTGATGGTTACATTTTTTGTAAGTGTTTTAAAGCCAACAAACTGAACCTGTACAAGGTAGCTGCCTGCAGGCAGCGATTTAAAAGAATAATTACCTGCTGTATCTGCAATAGTACCAAGCTTAAGGTCAGGTATATAAACGCTTGACCTTGGTAAACCATTATTGGTTTTGATATCATATACCCTGCCCGATAATGTATTACCCTGTGCGAGGCCATTTTCAAAAGCGCCTGCCGTTATTACAAAAAATAAAAAATATGAAAATGGTTTCATTGTAAAAAATTAAAGCTTATTCAACATATCCGGGTTGAATAAGGTTGTTGTTTTGATAGTAAAGTTTTGCTAATAATATATCCGTATTGAAGGGCTGTTTAAACTGCCGGGGGCGCTCTTAAAGACCGGAATATTTTGGAAAAAGATGGAAGTAAAACCTTTTGTTCCTGCCTGGTTACTGTGTACTCTTTTTCAGGAACAGTTACCTCAACTGCCGGGGCCTGCATTGAAGGCATAAGGGCTTCATCCAGGCAATCGCATACTATTTGTACGCTTTGCGGTGACGGTGTTGGAAAAGAATGGTGCTGGGGCTGGTGAAATTTGTTATGCAGCATTAAGCGCAACCCCATGCTTTGGGTAAATACCAGCAAAAGGAAAACTGCGGTAATTCGGAGATTAAATTTGCGCATAGCACTGCAAACCTATTTTTATTTTGCAACATCAGTGCAAAAGATTATCGCCATTGGCACCTCTCTAACAAAAAATTAACAAGTTGTGTTAGGTGAAGGGATTTTTGAGAAGAAGACAGGCCTACCTTACTTAACTTACGCAGTTTAAATTTGCACCTGCAGTTGCTTTGCTATTAAGCTCACTATAAGTGTTTATATTAGCTATATTATTAAAAAAGGTGGTGGGCCGCCTGCTGCTTTTCGGTCACCACCACCTGGGCATGTTTTCCTTTTCATTCAAAGGAAACACAATACCAGTATTTTGTTTTCCGTACCCCCTACATCAAGCCATATAGTTCAACATCATTTGGAATATTATTCTTTTTTGCTGCAGATCTTTTTTGCAAGATGTGTACTACTCTTTTTACATATCTTATTCACTTAACACTGTAAAAATATTATCGCCACAACAGGCTATAAAAAAATATCGTTGAACAGGCGCGATGTACCGGGGAAAACTTTGCCAATTCGTGAGACGTGAAACGGTAAACGTGAGATTTAAGCAATCATTACTACAAACAACTGAAAAATGATAGCACCAAATGAATAGATGGGCCCGCGTATATGCATTTATCCTTCGCATTTTTTGTTTCACTTTTGTCGTCTCACGTCTCACGAAACAGTATGCTAATCTCTTTACACCTACTTCTTCATCCATTCATCCACAAAGTCAAGATGTGTTTCGCTTATGGGTAATTCTTTACCTGAAATGAGTTGCAATTTTCTATGATGCACCGACCTTACTTTAGCAACCGATACTATGTAGCTGCGGTGTATCCGTTTAAACTTATCGGCAGGTAATTTTTCAAGCACTTTTTTTAACGGCATTAACGACATTATGGGTTTTCCGTTACTAACGTGAATTTTTACGTAATCTTCAAGGCTCTCTATAAAGTCAATATCAGTATAGTTTATTTTTATTACTTTATATTCCGACCGCACAAACAAGTGTTTCGTTTCCGCATTATCAGCATCCTTTTTATATTCATAATACTCTGCTGCTTTGTTTACCGCCCTCGAAAACCTGCTAAAATCAATTGGCTTTAATAAATAATCCACCGCTTCAAGTTCAAAGCCCTCGTAAGCAAATTTTTTATAGGCTGTTGTAAATATAACCATCGGCTTTTCTTCCAGCGACCTTACAAGGTCTATACCCGTAATATCGGGCATGTTTATATCAACAAATAAAATATCCACGCTGTTTTGCCTCAAAAATTCGGCGCCCGTTATTGCGTCATCAAATGTTTGCAGCAACTGCAGTTGCGGAATGCGGGATATATATTCTGCTATCAGATCCAGCGCAGGTGGTTCATCATCAATAGCAATACATTTTAACATCATGCAGCAAAATTTAAAATGAATTTATACATAGTTACACCATCAAAGTTAGCTGTACGGTATAAAGCCCGTTTTCGCTGTTAATGTTAAGCAGGTGCCTGTTGGGGTATAAATGTTCAAGCCTTTGGCGGGTGTTATTAATGCCTATACCTGTGCGCTCTGCTTTTCTTTCTGTTGAAAATAATTTATTCTGGCAAAAAAAAGTGATGTTCTTTTCTTCCGAAAAAAGTTTTATTGTAATAGTTGATTTCTCGTGGCTGCTTATGCCGTATTTAAAAACGTTTTCAATAAACGTCATTAATACAAGCGGCGGTATTTTTTTTCCTTCAGTATTACCGGCTACCGCAAAATCAACAAACACTTTTTTGCTTAGCCGCAGCCGCTGCAGGTCAATATAATCAGTAATACATTCAACTTCGCTTTGCAGCGAAACAAAATCCCTGTTAACATCGTCTGTTACATAACGCATAATGTTTGATAATTTCATTATGCTGTCCGCCGTATTTTCATGTTGCCTTACTGCGAGTGAATAAATATTGTTTAATGTATTAAATAAAAAATGCGGGTTTATCTGCGCTTTTAAAAACGACAGTTCGGCATTGGCTTTATCTGCTTCAGCCTTTACTGCCCGCTTTTCTGTGGCACCCCATATTTGCGTTATACTAACAGCAGTGCTTAACGCCCATATTGTGCACAATAAAAATATCGTGAACAGATCAACCTGGTGCCTTATTCCCTGTGGCCTGTAACGGCGGTTAAAGCTTCCGCCGGCGCCAGGTGGCGGCCCTGGCCTCATATCATTGGCAAAGTGCCCCTGGGTGTCATAAAACGGCCGCATACTATCGTCAACAGGCCCATGCATCATCCCGTCTGGCAGTGGCATCCTGGCTGCATTGATACCATTAAACGGCCGCGGAAAATCAACAGCATGTTTTATAAAATATGCTGCTATTAATATGCCCAGCACTGCTGCTATGTAAACAAAATACTTTTGGCGCAGGTATAGCTTTGGTATAAGAAAATACCCGTTAAAATAAAATATGAAAATATAAAGCGAAATAGACAGCCAGTAACTTACCGTTTCAATAACTGAAACAATTTTATTCGCTCCATCAGGCCCGGGCGTAGTAATAAAGGGCAGCATCATAAATATTAGCCACGCAACAATATGTATTACCACCGGGGACTTTAAGCGAAACATGCAGCAAAGGAATACAATTTTAGGCAATACAATATTGTATGTGTCGGTTACTGCGCGGGGTGTATAGACGAAACGCCCGCCGAAACAGCAATGCAAACAAGCCCCGCCTTAAAGCGGGGACTTGTTGTTGTGATCAAACCCTCATCCTAAAATAAATTGCACCGTTATAGTATTGCTACCAAACCGGTATTGCTGAAACATACGTGCCAGCCGCATCAAATGCTACTGCGTACTTGGTATTATTGGCATCTATTAAAACTATGTACCCCTTTAAAGAACCATTTGCAGAGATTGAGAATGCCCTATCGAATACATAGTCTGGGTAAATTGCCGTTAAGTAATTTGTTATAGTTACCGGCAGGGCGGATTGTGCAACGGGCTGTGGTTTTCCGGGTAGCTGTGTTAATGGCGTCCTTTTTATAAAACTGCCATCACTTGCAAATACAGTGGCATACAAGCCATTGTCTGCAGAAATTACTACATAACCGCTGTCTGCC
>Ga0206931_1031_pt1 | contig 47469 bp, 38 predicted proteins | sample Alteio_BWOrgHeat_17_FD_152946 | JGI IMG/M metagenome (GOLD analysis project Ga0206931, IMG submission 152946) | Enriched cells from forest soil in Barre Woods Harvard Forest LTER site, Petersham, Massachusetts, United States -... | ecosystem: Environmental > Terrestrial > Soil > Temperate forest >...
TAACCGTAAATTTTTCCATGTATTCACTCATGTCAATGCGTATGAGCGCATTCTCTGAGTCGAACATATATCTTGCCAGTGCCCTTGCCAGCTCCGTTTTACCAACGCCGGTAGGCCCAAGGAATATAAAGGTGCCGATAGGTTTTTTTGGATCTTTTAAGCCAACACGGTTACGCTGAATTGCCTTAACCACTTTGCTTATAGCTTCACTTTGGCCAACAACCATCTGCTTCATGTCGTCACCCATCTTGCGCAATTTGTCAGTTTCAGCCTGCACCATGCGCTTAACAGGTATTCCCGTCATCATGCTTACTACTTCCGCTATAGCTTCTTCGTCAATTGGGTAACGCTTATGCTTGCTCTCTTCTTCCCAATTATGCTTAGCTTTTTCAAGCTCTTCACCCAAACGTTTTTCAGTGTCGCGTAAAGCAGCGGCTTCTTCAAAACGCTGGCTTTTTACAACCTTATTTTTTTCCTGCTTAATTTCCTCGATCTGTTTTTCAAGTTCAAGAATATTTTGCGGAACGTTAATATTTTTCAAATGCACACGCGCGCCTACCTCATCAAGCACGTCAATAGCCTTGTCGGGCAGCAGGCGGTCAGTCATATACCTATCGCTCAATTTCACACATGCTTCAATAGCGTCATCGCTATAAATTACGTTGTGGTAATCTTCGTAACGTGTTTTAATATTGGTAAGTATCTGTATGGTTTCATCCACTGTTGGCGGATCAACCATTACTTTTTGAAAACGGCGGTCTAATGCACCATCTTTTTCAATATACATCCTGTACTCATCCAGTGTAGATGCACCTATGCACTGCAGTTCGCCCCTTGCCAAAGCAGGTTTGAATATATTGCTTGCATCCAGTGAGCCGCTTGCACCGCCCGCGCCAACTATTGTGTGTATTTCATCAATAAACAATATTACGTCGCGGTTCTTTTCCAGTTCATTCATTATAGCCTTCATCCTTTCTTCAAACTGGCCGCGGTATTTTGTACCGGCAACCAATGCAGCAAGGTCAAGCGATATAACCCTTTTATCAAACAACACACGGCTTACTTTGCGCTGTACTATACGCAGTGCCAGCCCTTCAACAATAGCAGTTTTACCAACACCCGGCTCACCAATTAATATGGGGTTGTTCTTTTTGCGGCGGCTAAGTATTTGTGAAACCCTTTCAATTTCGCTCTCTCGGCCTATAATAGGGTCAAGCGCGCCTGTTTCTGCCAGTTTGGTAATATCCCTTCCAAAGTTATCAAGCACGGGTGTTTTGCTTTTTGCATTGCCCTGTTGCTTGCCTTTTTGCTGTGAAGAGTAGCTACCCTTTCTTTCGTCATCAAAATCATCGTCATTTTCTTCGGTGTACTCATTCCGAACATCATTACTTTTTACCATACCTAATTCGTTTCTAAAGATGTCATAATCCACATCAAACTGGTTTAAAATTTGTGTGGCGATATTTTCTTTGTTTTTCAGGATCGAGAGCATCAGGTGTTCCGTTTCAACAAGCGGGCTTTTAAGGGCCTTAGCTTCCAAAACCGTAACGCGAATTACTTTTTCTGCCTGTCTTGTTAGTGGTAAGCTATTAATGTTTGCAATATTCTTGCCCGTTTTGTCTTTTACCGCCAGTTCAACTTCTTTTCTTAATTCGTAGAGGTCTACATTCAGTTGTTTTAAAATTTTTATCGCCGTATTCTCACCTTCGCGTATCAATCCTAAAAGCAAATGCTCCGTCCCAATAAAATCATTTCCCAGCCGCAGTGCCTCTTCCCTGCTAAACGAAATGATCTCTTTTACCTGGGCTGAAAAGTTATTATCCATTTATTAGTGTTTATACAATTATAACAAATATTTTTGATGTTCATTCTCATTTAAATATGCACAGGTGTTAATCATTTAATAATATAGAACTATTATGGAGGTCAAAATTGATACCAGAGAAAAATTTACGGTTATAACACCAGATACGGATTGTTTATCTGACAATTTAACAGCAGAACTTTGCTCCGAAATAGGCAAATACCAGCAAAACGACATTAAAAATGTTGTTTTGAACTTAAAGAACGTAACCACTGTTGATGATATGGCAGCAGAACGGTTAGCTAAGTTGCAACAACAGTGGTATGAAAGTAACGCAAGTTTTGTGATTTGCGAAATGCAAAATACAGTCGAGGAAAAATTTGAGGAATTAGAGCTATTAGACCTGATGAATATTACACCTACTGAAAGCGAAGCGTGGGATATTGTACAAATGGAAGAGATTGAACGGGAATTGCTGGATGGAATGGATGCCCCTATCCCCTAAAGGGGGACTTTCATACCAGTTGAGGAGTTACTGACTCGCTTATTAATTTAGAAAATCTGTCACCGCGAATTTTTTCTCAAGCATCGCTGCTTTTGGTTGTTGCAACAACAGCCATTAATATCCAACCAATTATAAAGCAGAGGCCGCCTAAAGGTGTTATGGCGCCAATCCAGTTAAAACTTTCGTTCCCGCTGTTTTTAAGAAAAGTTAGTGCATATAAAGAACCAGAGAACAGAATAATACCAGCGATGAACAGGTTAGCTGCCCATGCTAACTTTTTAACTGGTTGCCTTGCATACAAAATGCCGGCACCAAGTAATGCAAAAACGTGATAGAACTGGTATTTAACCGCTGTATCAAAAATAGCCAGGGCGTCGGGCTGTAGTTTGTCTTTTAAGGCGTGTGCCCCAAAGGCGCCAAGCGCAACGGTGGTTGCACCAATATATGCAGCTATGGAAATATATCTATTCATTGGGGTTAAGTATTTGAGAAAAGCTTTTGTCTGTAATTGTGCCGCTAAGCTGGTATGTAGCCTGCGAGTAAAATGGCATGCGTTCTGTACGTTTTGCAATTAAAAAATCATGCAGTTCGTCATCACTAAGCTTTTTAATAAGGGGCCGGTGGTCCTTTTCAGGCATTAAACGTTGTACCAAAACCTCCACAGGTTCGTCCAGCCACACCGTTATACCATGCTTATTCATCCAATCCATATTGCTATAAAAACATGGTGTGCCGCCGCCTGTAGCCACAACAAAAGTCTTCTTTTCTCCAAACCAGCGTAACACTTTTGCTTCCGCTTTTCTAAAGTGGTCTTCCCCGTCCTGCTCAAACATTTCCCCAATGGTTTTTTCCTCCATTGTTTCTACGAGGGAGTCAAGGTCATAGCCTCCGCATTTCAATTTTTTTGAGAGTTTCTTTGTCCAGTGGCTTTTACCGGAACCCATCATGCCAATGAGGAAAAGTTTCATTCCTGTGTTTTAAACAGCACGAATATAGCAAACGGCTCTTATTTATCGCCATACACCGTAAATGATGCAAATTAATATCTGGTAAGCTCCTTAAACCAATAATGAGGGCTGTAACTTCGGCTCAATCCAAATGCGCCTTGCCTCTACGCTGGTAAGCTGCTCTTTGGTGTAAAACCGGTATGCATAATCTCTTGCAATAAAAGGCTGCTGTAACAAACCATTAATATGGTGGGTAGATAATTCTGTAATTCCGTTAGCAATAATAAAATTGGCAATAGCTGAAATATAAAACAGTGTAATGGTTTCGTGGTAGCCTGACGAATCAGTATTTTGGCCACCTACACCCACATTATATTTCTTAATACCATCCCGTATTTTGTGTACGGCCGTTGGCAAGGGATATTGCAGGCAATACCAAAAAGCCATTATAAAATGTGCTTCATGTGTCCATCGCTCTTTAGGCAGCGTGCAGTTTTCAAATTGTTCAATTAGCCGGGTTGTTTTTTCCAGTGTCATTGCTATGCTATTTTGGGGTTTATTTCTTCTTTATAGGTGCTTAATATTATAGTGGTACTAGTGCGGGTTACGGCTTTCAGCGCTTTTATTTTATTTACAAGCAAGTCTTCCAGCTCAGCGGTGTCCTTCACCATAATTTTGAGTAATAGATCGCAATCACCAGCTACATGGTGGCATTCAAGCACCTCGCCCATAGCAACAATTTGTTCTTTTACATTGGTGCGTTTTGTATGGTCTATCCATACGTTTATAAAGGCTGTTACATGCACGCCAAGTTTTTCCCGGTTTAGCTTTATGGTATATTTATCAATTAACCCACTTTTGGCAAGTTTGCGAAGCCGTTCAGTAACAGCAGGCAGCGAGAGGTTTACTTTGCGGGCTATTTCCGCACCGGTAATGCGGCTATTATTTAAAAGCAATTTTAGTATTTTGCTGTCAAAGGCATCCATAACAGGTATATTATATGGCAAATTTACCTGCTTGGGTATTTAAATATTGCAGGATGGAAAAAATGACAGCGGGAATTAGGCTATCCTAATAAACTGCTTAATAATTGCTGCTACTGAGTGACTAAGATTTGAAGCAGAGCTTATTTTATCAATTTTTGATTACCAAGAACCAAAGGGTGAAAATAAAAATTCAATATCTGAATCCGTCGCGCCCCACCCATATAGCCACTGATAACCGCCACTCTCTTTATTACAAAATGGCTCCATTAAAAAAATCATTTCTTCATAGAATGACTTTGGTAAATAGCAGGTGAAAATTCCGTCGTTTTCCTGTACAATGCCTTTATCAGGAGCTGAAATTTGAAATGTCAAATCACAATTTACCTTCTGAATAAAATCCAGAGCAGATAAAATAAGTTGCTTCCTTTCGGTAAGAAAATCGCTTTTAATGACTTGCCTTAAGAGTCTGGCTTCCTCCAAGCCAAAATCATAAAGGCGTATTAAATGTTTTGGGTATGCACCAGAATATTCTCTCCATCAATGATATCAAGAAACTCTAATTTCATTTGTATCCGCAGTCGACTTGCCTACTTAAACGCATTCAACCCAGTAACATCCATCCCAGTAATAAGCAGGTGCACATCATGCGTGCCCTCGTATGTAATAACACTTTCAAGGTTCATCATGTGGCGCATTATGCTGTACTCGCCCGTAATACCCATGCCACCAAGCATTTGGCGGGCATCCCGGGCAATGTTTGCGGCAATTTCGCAACTGTTGCGTTTAGCCATACTAACCTGCTGTGGTGTTGCCTTGCCATCATTCATCAATACACCCAGGCGCCAAACAAGCAGTTGGCCTTTGGTTATTTCAGTGATCATTTCCGCCAGCTTTTTTTGCTGTAGCTGAAAGCCGCCAATCGGCCTGTCAAACTGTACACGCTCCTTACTGTAACGCAAGGCGGTATCATAGCAATCCATGGCTGCACCAAGCGTACCCCACGCAATCCCGTAACGGGCTTTTGTTAAGCAACCCAACGGCCCTTTCAATCCTTTTACATTGGGAAAAATATTTTCTTTCGGAACCTTAACATCATGAAAAACCAACTCACCAGTCGCACTTGCGCGCAGGCTCCATTTGCCGTGCGTTGTTGGGGTAGTAAAACCTTCCATACCCCGCTCTAATATCATTCCCCTTATAATTCCCTCTTCATCTTTCGCCCACACCACGGCCACCTTTGCATAAGGTGCATTGCTGATCCACATTTTAGCGCCGTTCAATATAACATGGTCACCGGCATCTTTAATATTGCTCAGCATGCTGCTGGGGTCGCTACCATGGTTAGGTTCAGTAAGCCCGAAACAGCCCAACCATTCGCCGCTGGCCAACTTTGGCAGGTATTTCATGCGCTGTTCCTCGTTGCCATAAGCGTAAATAGGGTACATAACCAGGCTGCCCTGTACACTGGCAGTACTACGCACACCGCTATCACCTCGCTCAAGCTCCTGCATCATCAGCCCATAGCTAATATAGTCAAGTCCGCCCCCGCCGTATTCATGTGGTATGGTTGGGCCAAAACAACCCAGGTCACCCATTTGCCTTACAATCTGCTCGGGAAATTCGGCCCGTTGCGCATAATCCTCGATAATGGGCGATATTTCCTTTTTTACATAATTACGTACCGATTCGCGCACCAGTTTGTGTTCATCAGTCAGCAATTCATCAAGCAAGTAATAGTCGGGCGATTGAAAAAGGTCTGTTTTAACTGCCATATAATGAGTTTATAGTTACCAAAACTGCGTATACATTTATCCTGCGCCTTTCGTATAAAAGAATAAATTTAGAAAGCTGCAATTAGTAACTTACAATTGTTAGCCTGCAAAATTACCGGGATAACGTTACCTGCCAATGTTTTAGTTAATTTTATTTTGATCAAACGTGATGCAATGAGAAAAACAGGTGCTTTATTGTTGTTTTGCTTTATAGCCTCAGTGCTGCACGCGCAGACTGACACTACCAGGCTGGAGAACCAGGTTAAGCAGTACTATTTTGTGCTGCTTGTAAAAGGTAAAAACCGCGGGCAGGATTCAATAACGGCAGCCAAAATACAGGATGGCCACCTTGCCAATATAAGACGGCTTTATAATGCAGGCAAGCTAAAAGTAGCGGGGCCATTTGGAGAAGATAGCGATTGGAGGGGGATTTTTATTTTCGATTGCGCAACCCGCGATGAGCTGGATGCATTACTAAAAACGGATCCGGCGATTGCAGCGGGCAGGCTTGCTTATGAGGTGCATAGCTGGTACACAGTGCCCACAGGCAGCTTTAAACCGGGTAAGCCTGAGCCGTTACAATGAAAACAAAAATATTTCAATTTTTTTCAGTAAACTGCAACACATGCAAAAAGCATGTGTACTTATTATAAAGGCCTTTTAAATTTTGACTGAGTGGAACTGGCGGCTGAGTACGTAAAGGATGAGATTGTTGAACGGTGCCTGCAGGGTGATGCGGGAGGCTATACTGTATTGTATAAACGATACGCTACATCTATGTTCAATACAACCCTTCGTATTGTTAACAATAAAAAAGATGCAGAAGATGTGTTGCAGGAAGCATTTACCGATGCTTTTGCAAACCTTCAAACCTTCAACTTCACTTCAACATTTGGTGCGTGGCTTAAAAAGATTGTAATTAATAAGTCACTAAACCTGCTGCGGAAAGGTAAGCTGCTGGTAATTGATCCGAACGATACAATTATTGAGAAGATACCGGAAGCTGAAATGATTGACGAGGAGCATATTCACCTTCAGGTGGCAAAAATTAAAAAGACAATGCAGTTGCTTAATACAGGGCAACGCACGGTTTTAACCCTTTACCTCTTTGAAGGTTACGACCATGAGGAAATTTCGGAAATAATGAATATTGCTCCGGTAACTGTGCGGTCACAGTATATGAGGGCGAAACAAAAATTATTAACACTGCTAAAAAACGATAATGATGCAGAACGGGCTTGAAAAATTTATAAAGGTAAACAGGGCGGCCTTTGATACAGATGAGCCTTCTGACAATGTGTGGAAAAACATTGAGAAGACCATTGTAAAAAAGGAAGAAAAAAAAGTAGTACAATTTAGAAGTACCATTTTAAGAATATCATCAATTGCGGCAATTGTTTTTTTAGCGTGCCTGGCTACATGGTACTTTACGAATAAAAATAATACCGTTGCACCGGTTGTTGCCAAAACTAATGTAACAACACCAGCACAGCCAGCAAATAAAACAGCCGAACCTATACCCCAACAGGCCGGCAGCGACGCCGTTGCTATGCAGGCTCCGAAAGAAGGCAGTAATGATGAAACAACAGCCAGTGATTATAACCAGGAAATATACTACTACACAAAACTTAGTGAGGTAAAATCAAGCGAGCTAAGGAAAATGGCTAAAGACCAGCCTGCATTGTATAACAGTTTTGCAGGGGAGATAAAAAAGCTTGACAGTGCATACAGAGGCTTGCAGGTAATGCTAAAGGGCAATGCCGACAAAGAAATGATACTTAATGCAATGCTGGCTAACCTTAAAATGCAAACAGAAATCTTGAGTAAACAATTATACATAATACGTTCTATAAAACAATCTAAAAAAGGCGGAGATGAAAACAATATCAAAAGCATCTAGGCTGCTGTTTATATGCGCAGCCATGCTTACAACAACCCAACTGCTTGCAAAAACCGATGACGGCAGTGAAAAAACCAAATCATATACAAAATCCTATTCAATAAGTGCCAGCGATAACATTAGCATAAATAACCAGTTTGGCGAAACAAGGCTTGAAGTATGGAACAACAATGAGATAAAAGTAGATGTTCAAATTAAGGTTAAAGCCAGTACTGAAGCTAAAGCGCAACGCTTGCTTGACGACATAACCATTGAAGATGGGAAACAGGGCGGTGGTGTATATTTTAAAACAAAGATTGAGCACGATGACGACAGGGGCGACAAGCGCGGCAATACAGAAATGCATATTGATTATGTAGTGCATTTACCTGCCAGTAACCCACTTAACCTTGACACAAGATTTGGCGATACCTATATGCCTGATTACAGCGGGCCGGTTGATATTGAGAATAAATTTGGCAGCCTTACCGCCGGTAACCTTACTAATGTAAAAGAGCTTGCAGTTGAGTTTGGCAAAGGCGATGTACAAAGCATGCATGGCGGCAGCTTAACAGTAAAATACTCCACTTTTACCATAGGCAAACTGAGTGGTGATATAGAAGCACGGTTTGAGTTTTGCGACGGTAGTAAAATAACCCTTGATAACGGCATAAAAAGCTTTAACCTGTATAATAATTACTCTACAGTAAAAATAAATACAAGCAAAGACCTTTCAGCAACTTTTGATATTGAAACTCATTTCGGCGATTTTTCTAACCGGAGCGACTTTAGTATAAAGGAAGATGATGAAAGAAACAGCGATTCGCGCGGCCCAAAGTTTGATTATCACTACAGGGGAAAATCAGGCAGCGGCAATGTAATGGTTAAAGTAAGGTCTAACTTTGGAACAACTACGTTAATGTAAGGCAGAGTTTATATTAAAAGGCAGGATAATAAATTAAAGTTATCCTGCCTTTTATTTTTAGCGCCACTCATCTATTTAAGGAAATATGAAATACCAATTGTTGGGTAGTGCAATATTAGTTCGTATGTCCAGTCCGCTTTTATATATAAGCTATGGGTTATGGGGCACTCAATTCCAATAGCAGCGGCAAGACCAACACCAAATTGATTTTTTGGAGATGCCAAATAGCCTGCATTATCAAAGCCCCCACGTACATGCTGGTACACAAGGCTTGGCCCAACGTTTACATACGGCTGAATAATACCCTTTGAAAAATTATATTGCAAAGTAAATGGCACTTCTATAATGTCCTCCTTAAGGGTGCTTTGGGCCCAATATGGCAGGTCGTAACTCGGTGTCTTTTGCTCCAGGTGACTATAAGCCAAATAATTAATACCGATATTAATGGAGCTTTTTTTATCAATAGAAGGTGTAAGTATTTTTGCTATTAGCCGGCCGGTAAGTTCGCTGTTGCTATTGCCTAAAGTTATGCCGCCTGCATAAACGTATAACTTTAACTGCGATGCAGCCTTTTTAACAAGTAAGGTACTCGCGGTAGAGGGTGATTTACACTTATTTAGCAATTGCACATAATTTATTATTTCGCCGGCAGAATACGAAAAATTGATTAGCCGGTCTTTTAAATTATCGCAGCCCGCCGATAGAAATGACAATGTGTTTTTATAATTGCCTTCTTTTAGCAGGTCGCCCATTACTGATTGCTGGTCATCGTATAACAAGTATAAGCTGTCATCATTTGTTTTTATCGCAAAGTATAAATAAGTATTTGCTTTAAACGTAAAAAGCCTGTAATAACCCGACAATACAGCCTGTGCAAAAACGTCGGCAGCTACACCATCACCATTTGTGTAATGTACTTCTTCAAATGAGTTACCACCATTAAAACCAAAGCCTTTTATGGTTGCTGTTGTAAGGTAGGCCGATGCTTCGCCTCCGCTGCTTTTAGCAAATGTAACGCCTTTAAAATAGCCTAACTCATCGTCGTCTTTAAGAAAGCCTTTCGTCGTGTCGTTATTATTGTATACAACATAACCAGTTTTGTAAGTAATTTGAGCAAGGATTGAAAGGGGTAAAAAAAACAATAGAGCAAGGGTTAAAGCGGTCTTCATGTTTTTAGGTTTTAGTTGAAAAATTTTTCCTTTTATGCATTTTTGCAAAAGGGCGATAAGCGCGCAATAATAATAAAAGTGTTTTTAAATGGCGAATTTTATTTATCAGAGGCAAAAACCATTACTCAATGGGTATACATTTTGACACATCCGTGGAATTTGCACAATTAATGGACTGTGAGGATGAGCTGGCTATGTTTAAACAGCAATTTTACTTTCCGCAACACGATAACCGGGATGTAATTTATTTCTGTGGCAACTCACTGGGCCTGCAGCCAAAAAATGTTGAAGCGGCTATTAATGTTGAGTTGCAGACCTGGCGTGATATAGCAATTGAGGGCTATTTTAAAGGTGCCAATCCGTGGATGTATTATCATGAATTTATTACACCAAGCCTCGCAGAACTTGTTGGCGCCAATAAAAATGAGGTTACTGTTATGAATGCCCTAACAGTAAACCTGCATTTAATGATGCTTAGTTTTTACAGGCCAAATGCACAGCGTTATAAAATAATGATGGAGGCCGGCGCTTTTCCATCAGACCAATATGCGGTTGAAACACAGGTAAAACATTATGGTTTTGGTCCGGCCGAGGCCATAATTGAAATTTCACCGCGTGATGGCGAAAAAATAATTCGGGAAGAAGATGTATTGGCAGCTATTGCTAAACATGGCGGGTCGTTGGCGCTGGTGCTATTTGGCGGCATTAATTATTATACCGGCCAGCTATTTAATATTGAAAGCATAACGGCGGCAGCACATAAAGCAGGAGCCATTGCTGGCTGGGACCTTGCGCATGTAACAGGCAATGTGCCTATGCAACTGCATGCCTGGGATGTTGATTTTGCAGTTTGGTGCAGTTACAAATACCTTAATGCCGGCCCTGGCGCTGCGGGCGGCGTATTTGTGCATGAGAAACATGCTTCAGATAACAATACAGGCCGGATGGCCGGATGGTGGGGTAACGATGAGAGAATAAGATTTAAAATGGAAAAGGGGTTTATAGCCAAGCCAAATGCATCTGGCTGGAATGTTAGTACAACCCAGGTATTTAATATGGTTGCCTTAAAGGCGTCCCTTGAATTATTTGATAAGGCCGGAATAGAAAAGCTTAGGCAGAAAAGTATCCGGCTTACCGGGTACCTTGAGTTTTTATTAAATAAACTTACCAACCTTTCATTTGAAATAATTACACCTTCTTCCCCTGTTGACCGTGGGGCGCAACTATGCCTCTATTTTTCAGAAAAAGGCAAAGAAGTACACAAAAAAATGATAGAGAACGGCATTGTTGTTGACTACCGCGAGCCCGGCGTAATACGCGTTGCCCCTGTTCCCTTATATTGCTCGTACCAGGATGTGTACAGGTTTTATGAAATTATCAATACTATTGTTTAGTGAGTTTAAAATTCAGGTTTGAAGCTTAAAGTTTGAGACTTGAATACAAAGGTTTGAAGAGGCATAACGCGCCTGAAAACGTATCGTTCCAGGATTCACGATTGACTATTCCCGTTTCACGTCCTCAATACGTTGCAAATGACCTTGTTCTGTTGATCTTCAAATCACGCAATATTCCGGATTTTGGATTAAGAACGATGCTGAATGATTTATACGTCCCAAGCTGAAGGTTGATGGCCATTTGCCAGCAATGCATTTCACGGGTAAGAAAAACATTTACAGTCTGAATTTTTAATGTCCGGAAATCAAAATATGTTCCGCCACCCAGCTTCCATTTTGGTGAAAGACTAAAATCTCCGTTCACATTTACATTTGAGCTTACCTGGGTGTAATAATTACGCAGATCAAGGGTGCGTAAGCGTGCAAAATTTATAGCAAGCGACAATTGTAATGTCCACGGTATATTAAAATCAACAAACTCAGATGGGTTTTGCCGCACATAATCCAGTTGCCGCTGTTGTTCATCAGGTGTCAGGGTTTGGTCGGCTTGTATTCGGTCCTGATCGCTCTTTCCATCTTTTGCCTTGCTTTTAAATGATGTAGACAGGGCAAAATTGCCGCCGGTAAAACGGCCCAGGCTGCCTTTGCCCCACAGGAAGTTATTAACGCGGTTGCCAAAGCTGTCAACACCGTAAGGATCAACAGTGGCACTGCCGGTAATATTAACATTGCCAAATAATGTGCTGCGCAGGTTAAATGTTAAAGGCGACCAGTTAAGGCTATCACCCGGTGCTATAAGGTTGTAGCCGCCGGTTACGCCAAATCCATCAATAAGGCGTACTTTTTTAGTGCTGTCGCTCCCAGCTGTGGTGTCGCCACCTTTGCTCCGCACCTTCATTTCAAGCAGGTTATCAATGCCAAATGTTATACCGCCAAACCTGCCCGGCGAAAATGCGCCTATTACACCTCCGTTAAGTTTTGAATAGCCAGCTTTATGCCCCAGCGCATCAACCTGTACACTATCGTTATAAGCCCCTGTAAAATCGGGTTGGTAACTAAGGCTTATAAAAGGTTTAACCTCATGCCGTATAGCGGCAACAGCGCCGTGCTTAAATTTAAATGTACCAAACAGGCGCGTATTAACAGCAAAAGCAAAGCTTGCCTGCCGCTCCATAAAAAAGCCTCGTTTTATTTTTGACAGCAGTGTATCCCGCTTACTATCCCATGTTTTTAATATTTCCTGCCCAAACCATCTTTCTTCGTAAGAAATAGAGGGGGAAGCAAGAAATGGGCCCAAAGCAGGCAATGTTAAAGTTATGGGTATGCGGTGGTCAAAACCCCACATGGCAGTATCCAGCAGTTTGTGAAAATTAAAAATGGAATCGTAAAATGATAGCTGGTTAAGTGCTGTACCGCTGTATGAAATACCGAGTTTTTGATACCATTTTTGCGGCCCCACCTGGTCTTTCTTTTGAAAAGGGTAAATAGTGCTTGCGGTAAACGTTACAGTAGGCGCCTGTATATTTATAAGACCAAGATTGTTATTCTGGTTATGGTTGGCGGCTATATTAAGTATGTATTTACCCTGGTCCCAGGTTTTGCCATAAGTTATAGACGAAGCCAGCTGGTTATCGTAGTTACGGAATGCATTGTCTGGAAGGTATTTATTAAATTTTGTACTGCCTGCCCTTACGCTGGCTGAAAATGTTGTACCTGGTCTTGCCCGTTGATCAGTAGAGTGGTTCCATGTAATAAAAAAACTGCTGGATTGGGTAAATTCTTCCGGCGACAGCCCCGACGTATTGAGCGATTTTGTTTTTTGTATAGATAGGTCAAGCGTGCCGCGATAGGCATATCGCTTATAATAGTCAGGTTTTATGTCAAGGTTCCAGCCACCGTAGGTATAAATATTTGCACGGGTGGTAATATCCCAGTTATCATTCAGCACCTTATAGTAGCCTAGGCCTTCAAGGCCCAACCCCAACGAGTAGTTATTGGTAAATTGCGGTGGTAAAAAACCTGAATGCCTGCCCCGTTCCAGCGGAAAAATACCGAAGGGTATAATTATGGGTATCGGTACCCCTTCAAATGATGGCATGGTAGGGCCGGTAACTGCAATTTTATCGTTTACTATCTTCATTTTGCGGGTAATAAAGGCGTAGTGCGGTGTATCAAGATTGCAGGTGGTAAACCTTGAGCGATAAGCAAACTCTGTGTTCTGGTTTATTTTTTTTACTGCCTGCGCATAAATAAACATTTCACCCTCTTTGTAATAAGTGTTTTTTGTAAGGGCCCGCCCGTTTTTTATATTGTACTTTATGGTATCGCTTGTTGATTCTGAACCATTCTGCACAATTTTAGGCAGGTCTAACGGATTATGGCCTGTATCCAGCCCCCCATAAGCAGTTATAAGCGATGTTGCCTGGTTGTACTTTATTGTGCCTGCATCAAGGTTGGCATCTTTATCTTTTACATGGGCTTTGCCATACAGGTAAAATTGCTTTGTGGGTATGATAAGCACGGCTGAATCTTCAGCCTTATACTCAATCGGGGCATCTAACGAATCTTTGGATATGGTTAGGCTGTCAATCGTTACACGTTTCAGGCTGTCGTTATGGGTAGTGTCTGCCAATCTTTTATGTGCCGTATCGTTTCCCGTTGAGTCCAGCTTAGCCGCGGTTGGTTTTGTTGTATCCCCGTCTTGTGTTAATGATTTGAAAAAAACTTCAAAATGCTTACCCTTCGCATCTATTTGATACGTTATAATTATCAGCAAGATGACAATTAGCCCGGATAGTATATTTTTTGCAGTAACTTTACGGTTAGACGCCATACATGTAAAAACAAATGTAGGGCTTAAAGGATAAATGATTTGTGAAGAATAATATTTTAACGACTTGTAACTATGTTTAGAAAATTTCTTTTTGTTTCTGTTAGCACCCTTCTCCTATGTACTCTAACATCCTTTACAACAAACACCAATAATATACGCAAGCCCAGGCTGCAGCAACACTTATTACGTACCATTATAATTGATGCCGGCCACGGAGGCCCTGATATAGGCGCGGTAGGTGATTACAGCAACGAAGCTGATATTACCCTGGCCGTTGCTTTAAAACTGGGCAAAAAGATTGAAGACTCTCTGCCTGACTGCAAGATAATTTACACCCGCACCACCCATGAATTGCCCGGCGGGCTACAGGACCATAATGCAGCTAACAGGTTAAGGGCAAAAATTGCGAATGAATCCCACGGCGATCTGTTTATTTCAATACACGTTAACGACCTTGCGCACCCGTATAACAAAGAAGTTGTGGGCCACCGTACCGAAACCTACTACAAAGGCAAGGGCGCGAAAAGAACAAAGCACACCCGTGAAGTGCCCATAATTAAATACACCAAGCTGCCTGGCGTACAAACAGGTACCGAAACATATATTTGGGCTGTTGGCAAAAACGAACAAAAAAAAGAATTTGTAAACCAGAATGAGGAGGAATTGTATGGTGAAAAAACCGACAGCAATTACCAATACTTCGACAGCCCGGAATCAAAAATATTAGCATCACTCCGCACCCAAAAATATTTTAACAACAGCAGGCTTATAGCAGGTTATGTTCAGGATGAGTTTGAAGACCTGGGGCGAAAAAACCTGGGTGTTAAGCAACGCGACTGGGAGGGCATTTGGGTACTACAGGCAACCGCCATGCCCAGTATTTTGGTTGAAACCGGCTTTATTTGCACTCCATCGGAGGAAGAATATCTTAACAGCGAAAAAGGCCAGGACGAAACAGCAAATTGCATTTACAACGCCATTATACGTTACCGCCAAAACCTGGAAGGCGGAAGGTAAAACAGGGGTTTCCAGTTTCCAGTTTAAAATTTTGGTGGAGAATGGATTACCCAAAGATTGAAGAAAGGGGTTTGCGTACACGGATCATTTCATTTTACCTGCAATCACGTTCACTGCTGTTTTGTACCCATTACGCAAAACCGATACCTGCCTTCGGGCACCAATCATATTCTGTTGCAGCAGCTTGTGAAGATCATCAACTGAACCTACTGGTTTATCATCAAACGCAACAATGATATCCCCGGTCCGTAATTCGTTGTTATAAACATCAGCATCAGCAATTTTCTCAAAAATATATACTCCTGTTTTCTTTTGCAGTTTGTTTACCGCTACAATTCTTTCTGTAAGGTTAACCATTTGTCCTGCTATACCCAGGTAAGCCCTGTTTATCCTGCCCTCCATGATTATTTTACCCGCGATAAAGGATGACAGGTTAGCAGATACCGCAAAACACAAACCCTGTGCTGATGGTATGGTAGCAGTATTAACACCAATCACATTACCAGCCGAATCAACCAGCGGTCCACCTGAATTACCCGGGTTTAAAGCTGCATCAGTTTGTATAACATCGTCAATCAGCCTGCCATTTTTGGCGCGCAAAGTTCGCCCAAGCGCACTTACCACACCAGCAGTCACAGTGTATTGCAACCCGAGCGGGTTGCCAATAGCTACGGCAATCTGGCCCGCCTGCAATTCATCTGAATTAGCGAACGACAATGCCTTTAAATTACTATCATAAATCTTAAGTACCGCAATATCTGTTGAAGCGTCAGCCCCTTTTAATTCGCCCTGCAATTCACGGCCATCGCTAAATAGCACGGTTATTTTTTCAGCATCTTCAATTACATGGTGGTTAGTAACAATATACCCGTCTGACGAAATAACAAAGCCAGAGCCGGATGATTGCGCGGCAACTTGTTTATTAGTACGCGGATCTTTCACCTTTTTCTCAACCTGTATATGCACAACAGATTGCGAAACCCTTGCGGCCACACCTGTAATAGTTTTTGAATAGGCGTCTAAAATTTGGGCATCTTTATTTTCGTAACCCACAAACTCAATAATATTTTCCATATCCAACTATATCCAATAATTTACCAAACTAATTTTACTGTCATTGTGGCGCATTGGGGCACAAAATAGCACTGCGCAATAGTTTAGCTTGCAAAAACGTATCTTGTAATCAATTTAACCAGCTTATGAGAAAATTATTCTTTCCCGTACTATTGGTGTTTTGCATCAGCACACAAGCTCAAAAAAAAGCCCCTGAAAACACCACAACTATTTTCGACAACTATGTTCAGGAAGGCTTAAAACTTTGGAAAACGCCGGGTATGTCAATTGTGGTGGTTAAAGATGGCAATATCGTATTTAAAAAAGGCTATGGCGTAGCTGAGGTAGGAAAACCTGCGCCGTTTACTACTTCTACGCTATCCATTTGTGCTTCCACAACAAAAGCTATGACGGCTGCCTGTATAGGCATGCTGGTTGACGAAGGCAAATTAAAATGGACAGATAAGGTAAGCGATGTATACCCTGCATTAAAGCTGTATGACAACTATGTAAACAGTGAGCTGACAGTTAAAGACCTGCTTACACACAATGCTGGCCTTGGTAATGCTGACTTGCTTTGGGTTGAAGGGTACCCCCTGGATACTATTATTCAAAAAATGAGGCTGATAAAACCAGCCTATTCATTCCGTTCCTCATTCATTTATCAAAACCTTATGTACATGGTTGCCGGAGAAGTGATACATAAAGTGAGCGGTAAACCATGGAGTGAATTTATAAAAGAACGCATATTTACTCCGCTTGGCATGCAGCATACATACCCATCTTATTCAGCCTCAATAAATGAGCCCAGCCATATAACACCGCATTTTATTTTTGACGATACCGTGGTAAAGCCGATACAATATATTGAAGTAAAAAGTGTTGATGCCGCAGGGGCCGTATGGAGCTGCGCAGATGATATAAACAAGTGGATGCTTTGCTTATTAGATAGCACTAAAATAAATGGCACACGGCTTTTGAAGCCAGAAACTTATGCCGCCCTGTTTACACCGCAAGCTATGGTAACACCAGAAGAGTTTTACCCCACAGCAAAACTTACCAAACCACATTGGAAAACTTATGGGCTCGGCTGGTTCCAGGAAGATTACCGCGGTAAAATGGTTAATTTTCATACTGGCAGCCTTGATGGTGCAGTGGCCATTTGCGGGCTGATTAATGACGAGCATTTTGGTGTTTACATATTTGCCAACCTTGACCATACGGAGCTTAGGCATGCATTGATGTATAAAGCGATGGACCTATGGGTATTTAATGATAACAAAAATGATTGGAGCACCGATATGTATGCCATGTATAAAGGCCTGCACGATGCAGCCAAAAAACAGGAGAAAGATTTTGAAGCAAAACGTGTACTTAACACGCAACCCTCATTATCGTTAAAGGATTATGCGGGCACTTATAACAACGAGCTTTTCGGCAATGCCTGGGTAACCCTGAATAATGATTCACTCGCACTTTCATTGCCAAATAATATTCATATAAAACTCAGCCACTGGCACTACAATACTTTTCTTGCCAAATTTGATTATGAGTGGTATAGCAAAGACTGGCTTACGTTTAACTTTGATGCTGCCGGCAAAGTGTCGTCTTTTATCTTGGGTGGTGTACAATATGACAGGAAGGAATAATTGTCAATTTAACAATATTTCTTCTTTTTATTTTTCCCTCAATGTTGCATCTTTGCGGCAATCATTTTTCTATGACCACATCAAAAATCTGCCTTTGGAGCAGCCCGCGTAATATTTCTACGGCTATGATGTACTCTTTTGCGCAAAGGCCGGATACCGTTGTTTTTGATGAACCCTTATATGCGCATTACCTGCGTGTTACGGGTATTGAGCACCCCGCCAATGCGGAAATTTTGGCCAGCCAGGATAATTATGCAGATAATGTTATAAGGGATATTGTTTTAGCCGACCATGGCAAGCCAGTAGCTTTTTTCAAACAAATGACACACCACCTGGTTGATGTGAATGAAGATTTTTTGTTTGATGTAAGCAATATTATTTTTATTCGCGAACCAAGGCAAATCATACGCTCCTATTCTGAGATAAGGCCCGAAGTAACCATGCAGGATGTGGGCATAGCTAAACAACTGTACTTGTATAATAAACTAACAGAAGGCGGCCACACACCAGTGGTGCTTGACAGTAACGAAATTTTGAACAACCCGCCAAAAGTTATAGCTGCCCTTTGTGAAGCGTTGCATATTCCTTTTTACGAAGAAATGCTTCACTGGCCCGCAGGCCCACGCTCTGAAGATGGCGTATGGGCACCTCACTGGTATAGCAACGTGCATAAAACTACCGGTTTTGAAAAACAGGCAAGCAGCAGCAAACCTTTACCTGAATACCTGCACCCTTTATACGAAGAAAGTAAACAATATTACAACCAGCTATATTCGCATTCCATAAAAGCATAATTGTATGCAACAAAAATTTTATCCTCAAAACGAGCATATAAAGGTATTTATTAAAGACAGGTTATACCCAAGAAGTGAGGCAAAGGTGTCCGTGTTCGACAGTTCTGTGCAGGGCGGCGATGCTGTGTGGGAAGGGGTACGGATATATAAAGGCAAAATATTCAGTCTTGATGAGCATGTTGACCGGCTACTAGCAAGTGCCAAGATACTTGCGTTTGCCAATATACCGTCAAAAGCGTTTATAGTTGATTCTATAAAACAAACGTTGCGCGCAAACAATTTTTATGATGATGCGCATATACGCTTAACACTTACAAGGGGTGAGAAAATAACCAGCGGTATGGACCCGCGGCTTAACCAGTTTGGCTGCACATTAATAGTGCTGGCTGAGTATAAACCGCCTGTATACGATAACACTACAGGTGTTAAGTTGATCACTTCGCATATCCGGCGCAATTCCCCCATGCATATTGATTCAAAAATTCATCACAACAATCTTATCAATAACATCCTTGCAAAAATAGAGGCCAACTATTGTGGCGCAGACGATGGCATTATGCTTGACAATCTTGGCTTTGTGGCCGAAACAAATGCCTGTAATATTTTTATGGTGAAGAATGGTGTGCTGCTAACCCCGCATGCCGATGCATGCTTGCCGGGTATCACGCGTGCTCGCGTGATAAAATTGGCAAAGCAATTGGGTATTGAGGTAGTGGAGAGAAATATTTCTATCGCAGAGTTTTATGTGGCGCACGAAGTATTTACAACCGGCACCATGGGCGAGTTAACCCCTGTTAATGAAATTGACGGCAGGCTGGTTGAAAACAATGTTGGCAGCAATGTACGCGCACGGATTTCAGAGGCCTATAAAGCATTGACTGAAACGACAGGTGAGCCTATTGATTAAGGAAGCTCCTCAATATAATTGAGGTCTTTGTGAAATGTTTCTTCAGAAAAAATTACTGCAAGCACACCTATTATCATCACAATTATGCCGGTAACGATGGCACTTTCAGTAATCGTCCATTTCCAACTTTTTTGAAACAGGTCTAAAAATAGCATGTTTATTAGTGGCAACGCACCACGCACCATGTTTGGTATTGTGGTAGCGGCCGTAGCTCTTAAGTTGGTGCCAAATTGCTCCGCTCCCATTGTGACAAATATTGCCCAAAAACCAGTACTAAAGCCCAAGAGCCCACAGATAGCATACATAGCTGTATCTGTGTTATTGGCAGCGCTAAAGAATAGCACAATTCCAACTACTGCCATAGCGTAAAAGATCAGCAGCGCTTTTTTCCGGCTTTTAAAGTATTGGCTAACGAAGCCAACAATTATATCACCCGCCGCAATTGCTGCGTAGGCGTACATAATTGAACGTCCGCTGTCAATAGTTTTGCTACCATACAATGCCGTTGCAAACCTATTACTATAATTAACCAAAATGCCAATAACATACCACGTGGGCAAGCCAATTAAAATGGCGAGTAAATACTTTTTAAATCTTTTACCATTAGTAAACAACATAAAAAAGTTTCCCTTTGATACTGCTTTTTGTTGCAGCACCTCTTTAAACATTCCTGATTCCGCTACACTTATACGGAGGAATAATAACAATACACCAAGTACGCCGCCTATCTGGTAGCATAAACGCCAGTCGTGGCCAGTAAGTTGAAAGGTAAAATAAGCCGCCACAGCTCCGCTTAGGCCAATACCCGCAACCATAGATGTTCCGATGCCACGTTTTTCTTTAGGTAGTAGTTCGCTAACAAGGGTAATGCCGGCACCAAGTTCCCCGGCAAGTCCAAGTCCCGCAATAAAACGACATGCAGAGTAATGATCAACAGTATGTATAAACCCAGTTATAAAGTTAGCCACTGAATAAAGAATAATTGAGCCAAACAATACACTTAACCTCCCCTTTTTATCGCCCAAAGTGCCCCATATAATACCCCCTATGAGCAGACCAACCATTTGCCAGTTTATAATTTCAGTGCTAGCAGCAATAACCGAAGGCGTATCCTTTAAATTAACGCCAACACCTTCAAGACTTTTTTCACGCACAATTGTAAACAGCAGTAAATCATATATGTCAACAAAATAGCCTAATGCAGCTACAATAACGGGAATGGATAATACACCATATTTTTTTTCGTTCATAGCAATCAGTTGTAGTGTAAATATAATCGTGAAACGAATATCAATCGTGAATCGTCAATCGTGAAACGTGAAAGGAATACCAGCGCCGTTGGGTTACTGCTTAGGAACTGCCAGCCTGTTTCCTTTTACCAAAAAATAGTTTATACAAAACCGGTAAAGTGGTTATGAGTATTATTACTATCGTTATTATCTCAATATGGTCTTTAAGACTATAGCCATACTTGTTTTCAACCCATGTTTGTAAAAAATGGCCGCCAAGCATCATGCTGCTTACCCAGCAAATACTGCCTGCAATATTATACAGGTGAAAAGTTTTTTTATCCATTTTTACCACGCCCGCAACAATAGGTGCAAACGTGCGCACAATAGGCAGAAATTTTGCGAGGAAAATAGTACCCCTTCCGTATTGTTCGTAAAAATCATGGGCCCGCATAAGGTGCTTTTTCTTAAACAGCCAGGAGTCTTTTCGCTGGTATAGCAGCGGGCCCGTTTTATTGCCAAACCAAAAACCAGCGATATTGCCCAATATTGACGCCACTATAACCATTATTATTATTATGGAATAATGCACGCCGAAAAAAGATTTTGCCAGCTCGTTAGTGTAAATGCCCGCTGCAAATAAAAGGCTGTCGCCTGGGCAAAAGAACCCAATCAACAAGCCTGTTTCGGCAAATATTACAAGCAGCAATACGTATAATCCCCCATTATAAATAATCCATTCAATAAACTGTTGTATCAATCCCCTATGGTCCATCTTGTAAATTTAAATAGTTGAAACATCTTTTGCTTCCGGCCCAAGCGCTTTTTCCCATTTGCTAACCACTGCGGTGGCTATAGCATTGCCCAATACATTTGTACTGGTACGAAGCATATCACAAAAATGGTCTATAGGCAATATAAGCGCAACACCTTCCGGTGGAATTTTAAACATGCTGCAGGTTGCCAGTACAACAACCAGCGAAGCGCGCGAAACCCCTGCAATACCCTTGCTGGTTAACATTAACACCATTAACATGGTAAGCTCCGTGCCCGTGTCAAAATGTATGTGATACGCTTGCGCAATGGCAACGCTGGCAAAGGTCATATACATCATGCTGCCATCAAGGTTAAACGAATAACCTAAAGGCAGTGTAAAAGCAACAATTTTATTTTGGCAACCAAAAAGCTCTAATTGCTCAGTAAGTGTGGGAAAAACCGATTCGCTTGATGTTGTTGTAAAAGCAACCAGCAAAGGGCTGCTAATACGCCTGAACAGGCCAGTCATCCGCCCTTTTAATAGTATATACCCTGCCGCGGATAGTATAACCCACAGTAAAAAAATACCCAGCAGGAATGAAAAAAAGTAAACAGCGTAAAATTTAAAAATGTCAATTCCTTTTTCTGCAATAACAGCACATAAAGTTCCGAAAACGCCCAGCGGCGCAAGGTTCATTACATACTCTACCATTTTAAGCACAACGTGTGAGCATATATCAAGTGCTTTTATAACGGGTTTGGCATATTCACCAAATGAGGCCGCAGCCACACCAAAAAATACCGAAAACACCACTATCTGCAGTATGGCGTTTTCTGACATAGCATGTACAATGCTATCGGGTACAACGTGTTCAACAAACGATTTTAAGGAAAATTCCTGTGTTTTTGTAGCTAAGTCCTTCAGCCCATTCGTATCAGCGTGGGATAGGTCAATATATTTGCCGGGCTGTAAATTGTTAACCAGCACCATGCCCAGCAGCAGCGAGATAAGCGATGCAGAGAAAAACCATAACATAGCCTTTCCACCCACGCGCCCAATAACTTTAAGATCCCCGAGCTTGGCAATGCCCACAACCAACGTGCAAAAAATAAGGGGCGAGATAATCATTTGAACCATCCTGATAAATATCGTGCCCAGCAGTTTAATATTTGGCGCAAAGCTGGCTACAAACTCTTTAGATGCTCCTTTATTTATTGCTATACCAACGGCAAACGCCAATACAATTGCAATAAATACAAGTATTGTAAGCCTGTTGGTTTTAGTCATGTTGGCGCTGTATAATACCGCAATATAGTATTTAAAGTGAAAAAGCGTTATCTTACCTTATATCCATAAAAGATTTAATGGGCGATATAAATAAATGCTTATTTTGCCACCCTGTAAACTATACAAACCAACTATATGAGTTTATTCGTAAAAAAATCAATAAGCGGGTTACTTGCACAAGCTGGTGCCGACTCAGGTAACGGCCTGAAGAAGACGCTTGGCGCCGGTAGTCTTGTTGCCCTGGGCATTGGCGCTATTATTGGTGCGGGGCTTTTTGTAAGAACAGCGCTGGCCGCAGGTGAGCATGCTGGCCCTGCAGTTACAATATCATTTATTATTGCTGCTGTTGGCTGCGCTTTTGCGGGGTTGTGTTACGCAGAATTTGCATCTATTATACCCATAGCAGGGAGTGCCTACACTTATGCCTACGCTACTATGGGCGAAATAATTGCATGGATAATTGGCTGGTCCTTAATTTTGGAATATGCTCTTGGTGCCGCAACTGTGTCAATTAGCTGGAGTGAGTATGCAAACAAGCTTTTAGGAGGGGCTATTCCATATGAATGGTGCCACTCCCCGTTTGAGAAGGCTGCCGATGCGGCCGGCGTGCTGCACCACGGTTTGATAAATTTACCTGCACTGGTTATATTACTGCTTTTATCTCTGCTGCTTATCAAAGGCACACAGGAATCAGCTACCGTAAATGCAATAATAGTTTTTATTAAAGTTGCCATTGTGCTTGTATTTATTGCTATAGGCTGGCAATATGTTAACCCCTCAAACCATACACCTTACCTAATACCCGATAATGCGCCTGACGCATTAAAGCCAGATAACACATATTATTCTTACAAGGGGTTTTTTGACCATGGATGGGGTGGCGTGTTACGCGGTGCAGCTGTAGTGTTTTTTGCATTTATTGGTTTTGATGCTGTTTCTACCGCAGCACAGGAAGCCAAAAATCCAAAGCGCGACATGCCTATCGGCATTTTAGGTTCGCTGGTGGTTTGTACAATATTATACGTTTTATTTTCATGGGTTTTAACAGGTGTTGCACCCTATACCGATTTTATCAAATCAGGTAAAGAAGCATCTGTATCTTATGCCATTGAAACATACATGCATAATTACCACTGGCTTAGCTTACTTGTTACTATAGCTATATTGGCAGGTTTTTCGTCGGTAATATTAGTAATGCTTATGGGGCAGTCAAGGGTATTTTATACTATGAGTACCGATGGGCTATTGCCAAAAGTATTCTCTGATCTTCACCCCAAGTTCCGTACACCGTATAAGAGCAATATGCTGTTATTTATTTTTGTAGGCTTGTTTGCAGCATTTGTGCCTGGGGATGTGACTGGTGACCTTACCAGCATAGGCACTTTGTTTGCATTCGTACTTGTTTGCATTGGTGTAATAATACTGCGTAAAAAAGAGCCAAACCTTGTGCGCCCGTTCAAAACACCACTAGTACCACTGGTTCCTATATTGGGTATAGTTGTTTGCACGGCTATGATTGTAAGCCTTTCAGAAAAAACGCTTGTTAGTGCTGGAGTATGGATGCTTGCAGGGTTGGTTATTTATTTTACTTACAGCAAAAGCAGGAGTAAAATTGGCTCGGCAATTGATTCTCTGCCGAATGCAAAGGATTTTGGATAATAGATTCTAACTGGAACAAAAAATCCCATGGGTTCTTCGCCATGGGATTTTTTTTGTTTGCTATTGGTATTTCTATATTTAAAAAATTGCAGTTGAATCTACATAAAAATCCGGGAAAATTTTTACAGGCACTTTCTCCTCGTTTACGTATGTTTCTCGTAATGTAAACTTATCGTTCACAAGATCAAATGCCTGTATTTGCAGGTAATCGGGGTATATCACCCAATACTCCTTTACCCCGTTCTCTTCGTAAAGTTCAAACTTATCCTTCATCTCCTTTTTATTGTTACCTGGGCTTAATATCTCAATTATCCAGTCTGGTGCGCCAACGCAGCCACGGTCGTCAAGTTTACTTTTATCGCAAATCACGCATATATCCGGCTGTACAACTGATGTTATTTGATTATCTGGCGTGCTTCTACGTTTATTTACAAGCCTTACATCAAAAGGTGCGGCATAGGCATCACAGTTTCTCCCTTTTAAATAATTGCCTATTTGCAACGACAGCTGGAAGGAAATATTTTGATGGGTGCGCAGAGGCGCGGGGCTCATTTTAAATATCCGCCCTTTTATTAATTCCACCCGCTCGCTAAATTGCCAGGTAAGGTAATCAGCATAGGTGTATTGCTTGGTTAAATCTAACTGGTCTATGCTAGTTATCATTATTATGCCTTTATGTAAAGTTAATCATTTACCTTAAACCCGTATTTTTGCAACCGATTTTACAAAAAGTTGAAAGTGAGGCGCCGCCCTAAACAAAAGGCGTGTAAAAGAAACTTAATGGTAATTTACCTGCCAGTTTCATAAACATAAAACACGGAACAAAAACATAGCATTTACTATGGGAAGGATATTTGAGGTTAGAAAAGCCACCATGTTTGCCCGTTGGGACAGGATGGCCAAACAATTTACCCGTATTGGCAAAGAGATTATTATAGCAGTTAAGGCCGGCGGACCTGACCCCGGTACCAACGCTGCCTTACGCCGCTGCTTTCAAAACGCACGCAGTGTGGGCATGCCAAAAGACCGTGTAGAGGCAGCCATCAAACGTGCGCAGGGCAAAGAACTGGTTAACTACGACGAAATATTATACGAAGGATATGGCCCGCATGGCGTTGCGCTGCTGGTTGAAACAGCTACTGACAACCATGTACGCACCGTTGCAAACGTAAAAAGCTATTTTAACCGCGAAAACGGCACATTGGGCAACAGCGGCAGCGTTAGCTTTCAGTTCAGGAAAATGGGCGTGTTTAAGCTGAAGCCCGAAGGGCTTAATATTGAAGAGCTGGAATTTGAACTAATTGATTTTGGACTGGAAGAGATGGGCGAAAGTGCCGATGATGCAGGCAATACAATCGTAGTGCTGCGAAGCGCCTTTACTGATTTTGGCAAACTGCAAAAGGCTTTGGAAGATAAACACATCACACCCATAAGTGCAGAACTGGAATGGATACCGAATACCACGGTACCAGTTAACGATGCCCAGGCGGAAGACATAAGCAAACTTATTGAACGCCTGGAACAGGATGATGATGTAAGCAAGGTGTTTCATAATATGGGGTAAGAAACCCCTGCCCCTAAAGGGGGAGCTTTATATGCAGTACAGTTAATACTTAGAGCATGTTGCCGTATCTGGCAAGTCCGCTGTTAGCACTTTGTGCCTTGAGGACTATATTTACACTTCGTACTTTGTACCTCGTAAATCGTACCTGTTAAAAGTATCTTTTTATTATTTTCAATTTATGCGTTTTTACGCCCGTAACACCATTGGTGATACCTTCATCTTCAATCGGGTCAATTCTTACGTAGCCGGATGCGTGTATAATAGTACTGTTGTCTAATAAAATACCAACATGGGTAATATGGCCCGCTTCGTTATCAAAAAAAGCAAGGTCGCCGCACATCGCTTCTCCAAGGCCGTTTACTGGCTCTCCTTGCGTGGCCTGTTGGTATGCATCGCGTAACAACGGTACGCCCAATATTTTAAACACCTGCTGGCTAAAACCACTGCAGTCAATACCCACACTGCTTTTACCACCCCACAAGTAAGGCGTGTTCAAGTATTGCCAGGTTAGTTGCTTTATAAAAATAGCCCTGTCGTCATATAATATCGCATCGTGTATAAAGCCTTCTTCAAACTCAATAACATATTTTCCTGCTGTGGCCTTATTAAATACGGGCGATGCAAGTGAAAGCGGCACCCTGCTGCCGTTTAGCAAAGCTGATGCGCCACGCCGGGTGGTGTATGTTTGGGGTGTAACGGTGGTTATATCATCCATACCGGCTAACTGGTTTTTTGCACACCACCCTTCATAGCCATCGTACAGGCAGCGTAACTTAATAAAATCAACCTTATCGTCCAGTATTTCACCTGCTTCCCCCAATAACAACTGGCTTACCATTTCGCTTTTATGGCTGGCATCAGCACGCATGGGGCATACTGACGACACCGCAATAACATATTGCATTCGTTAAAATTTACCGCCAAATTATGGATTTTGCTTTTTGGTGCATCTTACCCGCATAAAATATTTACTTTAACAGAGTGAATACCAACGCACCTGACCATATACCTGACCACGAATTGCTTGAGCATTTTTACAGCAGCAGGGATAACCAATGGCTTGGCATTTTATTGCAACGCTATACGTTATTGCTGTTAGGTGTGTGTATGAAGTATTTGAAAAACGAAGACGAAGCGAAAGATACCGTGCAGCAAATATTTCTTAAAGTAATTACCGAGCTGCAAAAATACCGTGTTGATTATTTTAAAAGCTGGCTGTATATGATAGCCCGCAACCAGTGCCTGATGCGCCTGCGTGACAAACACGGCAAAACGCCCACAGTGCTGACAGACAAAATGGGGTTACCGGAGGAGGAGAACCACATAGCAGACCTTACCGAAAAGGATAAACTGCTTGGCGTTATGGAGGCTGCGCTGTTACAACTTAACGCTGAACAAAAAACATGTGTAACTTTATTTTACCTGCAAAAGAAAAGCTACCAGGATATTAGTGAGCAAACCGGCTTTACTTTGCTGCAGGTAAAAAGTCATATTCAAAACGGGAAACGTAATTTAAAATTACTTGTAGAGAAGAAAATGAAATAAATGGAAGATTTGACGAACATATTGTCAAGTGAGGATGAGTTTACAGAAGAACAGTTGTTAAATTACCTGCAGGGTACTGTAACAGCAGAAGATGCGCATGTGGTGGAGCGGCAAATGGCTGAATCTGATTTTGTAAATGATGCTGTTGAGGGCCTGCAGGCAATAAAATCGCCGAGGAAGTTGAACGAATATGTTGGGCAACTTAATAAAAAGCTACAGGCACAATTAGAGGCTAAAAAGCAACGCAAAGAAAAGCGCGAAATAAAACACTTAGGCTGGATAATTTTAGCGGTTATAATTATACTTGTTTTATGCATACTTGGCTATGTAGTAATACACATGGCAAAGGAACATGAGTTGCACAAGCATCTTGACAGTATTTTTCTCAATCTTGGTTGTCTGCGAAATACGAATTTACGAATATTGAAGAGCGTGTGCTTTATTCAAACTTCGCTTTAGTTTGCAGTTATATAGTAGGGTAATTTTTAAAATATACGATGTCCACATTCGTATATTCGTATCCAATTCGGGTTTCTTAGATAAAAAAGCACTATGACCATCTTTTCAAAAATTATTGCCGGGCAAATACCCAGTTACAAAATTGCCGAGAATGATAAATTTTTCGCTTTTCTTGATATTTTTCCTTTAGCAGAGGGCCATGTGCTGGTTGTGCCGAAAACTGAAGTAGATAATATGTTTGACCTGCCTGACGATTACCTTGGCGAGTTGTTGCTGTTTGCGCGGCCTATTGCAAAAGCGATTGAAAAATCTTTTACCTGCAACCGTTGTGGTATAGAAGTGGTGGGGCTTGAAGTGCCTCATGCACACGTGCACCTTATACCTATTAATTCTGCGGATGACCTTAATTTTACAAGAGGCAAATTGAAATTATCACCAGAAGATTTACGAGCTGTACAGCAAAAAATAGTGGCACACCTGTAACTAATTTATAATATCTTTATACAGTTAGCTGCCAAAACTATCACAAACACATTTAAACGAATGCTGGCCTTAAAGCGCATCCTTCCCGCTGCAATATTGCTTTGTTTATCGATTAAGACATTTTCGCAATGCACAGTGGTAAGTGGACCCGCTCCGGCAAAACAAATTTTTAATACAGGTTCTAACGGCATCAGCGGCACATTAGGTGGTGGCGCACAAGACCAGCATTGGACTGTGACCATGGATTCCATTACTGGTGTGTACAGCCCCGCGATAATTATGTCAAATGTGCCCGATGTATACTACCAGGGCGCAGGTGGCTCTAAATGGATATCCATCAGCCAATTAGGTTCTCATTCCGGCGACAGGTTTATTTTTTTTAAAGTTAATTTCGACCTACCCTGCAATGACCCCTGTGGCAGGCCCTTTAGCGGCAACAATGCTTTTACCGTAAATCTTGATCTATACGCGGATAATTCTGTATACGAGATCTATGAAAATGGCAAGCCCCAAAGCGGCAACCTCGGCGGTATTATACCTATCCAGGGGCCATACCAGGGCGGAGGCTCGGCAGCATCAGGTGTTATTCGTGTGTCGCTTTTTAAGGACTGGAAGCCGGGGGCGAACACACTTATTATACAGGTTGCATCTTCAGCACCCATAACTGGACTGCTTGCAGAAACGTCCGTAAACCAGCCGCCTCCGCTATCGGATACGGTTACAAAATCCATTTGTGAAGGCGGCATCTACAATTTTGGTACCCAAAAGCTAACACAAGCCGGTATTTATCGTCAAACTTTCCACCCCGGGCCGGGTTGCGACTCAAACGTTATGCTTATTTTAAATGTGGTGCCAAATAAAGTAACCATTGATACATCAATATGCCAGGGCACCAATTACGCCGGCTACACCAAAACCGGCATTTATACTGATAAGTTTACTTCTTCATTGGGCTGTGACAGTACCAGGACATTGAACCTAAAAGTATATTCAAAACCCAACCCTCATATTGAAGAAGATTCCATTTTGTGCACCGGCGATTCGCTTGTTATATCACCTGGTACATTTACAAGCTACTTATGGCAGGATGGCTCAACATTAGACCATTACGTGGTTAAGAAACCCGGGTTGTACACAGTAACTATTACCAGCAGTTGCGGTACCGTAAAAAGTGCAGTTTATATAAATGAGGTGACGTGCAGCTATCTTGTTTTTCCAACAGCATTTACGCCAAATAAAGACGGGCAGAACGATTATTTTAAAGTGCTCACCCATTTTCCGCTGCAACAATTTAAGCTGACCGTATATAATCGTTTTGGCCAAAAAGTGTTTGAGGAAAGCGACCCGGCGAAGGGATGGGATGGCAGCTTTAATAACAAATCCCAACCATTGGGAACGTATGTATGGTTTTGTACTTATAAGAAAAACGGCAGCACAATAACCGCTAAGGGGACGGTGCTGCTGGTTAGGTAGCGTTAATAACGTTCCATTAGTTTTATACCCTTTGGGGTATATTTTAAAAATAAATCCTATCTTTATACCCTAAAGGGTATACATGCAATTAGCCGGATTTTTAAAAAGTAAAAGAAAAGAGCATAAGCTTACCCAGCACGACCTTTCTTTAAAAGCTGGTGTTGGTTTGCGGTTTATAAGGGAGATGGAGCAGGGCAAGGCTACATTACGTATGGATAAAGCAAACCAGGTGCTTGCGTTGTTTGGTGCAGAATTAAGTGTAACGCCTAAGCAAAAATAGTTATGGCAAAAACAGGAAAAGTTTACTATGGAAAAGCATTAGCCGGCATTGTTTCAGAAACGGATGACGGCTATGAATTTGAATACAATAAAGCCTACCTTAAAAGTGTAAATGTAAAGCCGGTAAGCCTAACATTACCATTGAAGCAGGAGGTTTACACTTCAAAAGTGCTGTTTCCATTTTTTGATGGTTTAATACCCGAAGGCTGGCTGCTTAATATGGCTATTGATCATTGGAAAGTGAAGCCCAATGACCGTTTTGAGTTGCTGCTGCTTACCTGTGCCGATGCTGTTGGCGCAGTTAGTGTACAACCTGCAGAATAAATTATACTATGCCTGTATGCTGGTTTTGTTATAAAGATGCCGGGGAATTGCAATATCATCCCGCCTGCTCAAAAAGATTTTTTGGGTCAGCGAAGGCGCCTTTGCTGGAGTTGAATGATGCTATTTTACGGCAAATGGCAGATAAAACAATTAACAGGCACATTGCAATATCCGGGGTGCAGCCCAAACTCTCAGTAACAATAAAAAAAGGCAGTGGCAATGCAAGGCTTACCATAGTTGGTTTATGGGGCGAGTATATTTTAAAACCGCAACACAGCAGTTATTTCTTTATGCCCGAAACAGAAGACCTTACCATGCATATAGCCTCAGTTTATAAGATAGTAACCTGCAGGCATACTTTGTTAAGGGCGACAGACGGAACACTTGTTTACATTGCAAAAAGGTTTGACAGAAAAGATGGTGAAAAAATACACACAGAAGATCTATGCCAGCTTTCAGAATTATTAACGGAGAATAAATATAAAAGTTCGTATGAAAGGGCTGGCAAACTGGTGCTGAAATATTGCACAAACAGCTTGCTTGATGCTTTAAAATATTTTGAACTGGTACTGTTTTCTTACCTCGCAGGCAATAACGATATGCACCTTAAGAATTTTTCTGTTGTACATACGGAAAGTGGGATTTTATTTAGCCCGGCTTACGACCTGCTTAACGTTAATTTGGTTAACCCAAAAGACGATGAAGAGATGGGGCTGACATTAAATGGCAAAAAGAAGAAAATAAAACTGGCTGATTTCATCTCGTTAGCGGAGAAGTTGTCAATACCGAAGAAGGCAATGGAGAATAGCTTTAAAAAGTTTTCAGATAATAGTGAACAAGTGAGGGTTTTAATAAACAGGTCTTTTTTAAACGACGAATACAAAGAACGGTATTGGCAAATTTGGCAGAAAAAGCAACAGGTTTTTGTCGATTTTTAGCTCAACTAAAGTTTGTACCTTTACAATATGCCATTCTTCCGCAATTTTACATATTGGATTGATAAAAGAAAATGGAAATATATTTTCCTGCTAAAAACACTGGAGCTTTCTTCCGTTACGCAATAGTATTGCTACAGCACAAGTGTGCGACGCAACGAAAGTTGCATATTGCACATTAGCCGGGTACACAGGTAATACCCAAATGTTATTCTACTGAGCCGGTACAATATTTTCTATAATTTTTTTTAAAGCCGATAATCTTAAAAAGTATTGCTATGCCACATTATATACAAGCGGGCCAGGTGCCGCACAAACGTCATACACAGTTTCGAAAGCCCAACGGCTCTTTATATTCAGAACAACTATTTAGCACGGAGGGCTTTAGCAGCGACAGTACGTTATTGTACCATTGCCACCCGCCTACTGTTATTATAAATACCGAAGAGCCTTATGATGTTATGCCGCATGTTGCCGAAGAAAAGATGCTTAAACACAGAAGTTTTGAAGGCTTTAAAGTATCCCCGGCTGCCGATTTTTTACAAAGCCTCGTGCCTGTATTAGTAAATAACGATTGCCATATTGTACTTGCAGCGCCACAGCAAAGCATGCACGGCTATTTTTATAAAAATGCCGATGCCGACGAGATGATTTTTGTACATGCCGGCAGTGGCAAGCTGCTTACCCAATATGGTGAGCTTGCCTTTGGGTACGGCGATTATTTGGTTATACCGCGGGGCACCATTTACCAAATTACCTTTAACGATGCCGCTAACAGGTTATTTATTGTTGAAAGCTTTAGCCCTATACGTTACCCAAAAAAATATGTAAGTAAGTGGGGGCAGTTGCTAGAAAACTCACCTTATTGCGAAAGGGATATACGCACCCCGCAAAATATAACCACTATTGATGAGCAGGGTGATTTTGTTATTAAAACAAAAAAGAAAGGCCGTATGTACCATATACACTATGGCTTTAACCCGTTTGATGTTGTTGGCTGGGATGGCTGCTGTTACCCGTTTGCATTCAGCATTCATGATTTTGAACCGATAACGGGCCGTGTACACCAGCCGCCACCAGTGCATCAAACGTTTGAGGCGCACAATTTTGTGGTGTGCAGTTTTGTGCCCAGGTTATTTGATTATCACCCTCAGTCAATACCAGCACCATATAATCACAGCAATATTGATAGTGATGAAGTGATATATTATGTTGATGGCGATTTTATGAGCCGTAAGAACGTAACCCGCGGAATGATAACGCTGCACCCCGGCGGCATTCCGCATGGGCCGCACCCCGGCGCGGTAAACAAAAGTATTGGCGCAAAAGAAACCAAAGAACTGGCTGTGATGGTTGATACCTTTCATCCCCTTCAACTTACGGTTGAAGCGCTGCAAATTGAAAACCCACAGTATATAATGAGTTGGGCGGAATGAAGATCGTGAATCGTGAATCGTCAAACGTGAAACGGGAGAAACATTAGTAGAGTAAAATTGAACGCTGATTGCAAGGATTTTAAGGATATACTGGATTTGTAGACCGCGAAATCATCACAAACCTTTCAATCAGCGTTGCACGTTTTTTATAAAAGAACTGCAAACTACAATCGGCAATCATTCGTATCTTTCGTTAACTCAAATAAAACCAACACTGCTATGCCACTAAAAGTAATTGGTTCTGGTATGGGCCGCACTGGCACCCATACGCTTAAAATTGCGCTTGAACAATTAGGTTTCGGCAAATGTTACCACATGGTTGAACTGCTTAAAAAACCTGCAGATCTGGTTTATTTTACCGGCACCGAAAAAGGGGAAAAGGTTGAATGGGATAACCTTTTTAAAGGCTTTCAGTCTGCGGTTGATTACCCGTGCGCGCGCTACCACAAGCAATTGATGGAAAAATACCCTGATGCTAAAGTGGTGCACACAATACGTGACCCAGAATCGTGGTATAAAAGCGCATCTGAAACAATTTTTTGGGCCAGCAAACCATCGCCCGGCAGGATATTTAATATGATGATACGTATGCCGTTTTCTTCCAACATTCGCAAGCGGCTGCCCGTGTTGCAGTACAATGGTAGATTGATTGACCTGGAGTTTGGCGATATAAGCAACAAACAGGCAGTTATACAACGTTACAACGATTATAATGAGAAAACCATTGCGAGCATACCCAAAGATCGCTTGCTTGTTTATAATGTAAAAGACGGCTGGGCACCTTTATGCAGTTTTTTAGGCGTGTCAGAACCTGCTGAGCCGTTGCCCAGAACAAACAGTAAAGAAGAATTTATACAAAACGTGAAGGCTATAAGCAAAGGGGCATCTATACCTGAAACTGCATAGCTCAAAAGCGTACAAAAGCTGTATCAAAAGCGTACATATTGTTAGGTACGCTTTTTTGTTGTGTATTGGTTATCAATCACTAATAAAACTGGTATTTTTTTGGCGGTAACATTAGCGCCGCTTTCATCCCTTGTAAAGCGCCTTACATGCTTGCTTCAGAAATAAATTTTCTTTTAAACGTGCCTTAACAGGTAAAGGGAGGGTATTTTTCATGTTTAAAAACTACTTGATCATTGCATTGCGCAACCTGCGCAAAAACAAAACAACATCATTCATTAACATCATTGGGCTGTCGGCAGGCATGGCGGTGGTTATTTTAATTTGTTTGTGGCTTTGGGACGAGATCTCATTTGACAAGCAAAACCCGAATAGCAGCCATATTGCCCGGGTAATACAAAATGTAAAAAACAATGGCGGCATTGAAACCTGGCAGGTTGTGCCAGAACCACTTGCTGAAGAACTTCGTCATAGTTATGCGGCTGATTTTAAAAATGTTGTAATGGCATCGTGGACAGACAGCCACATGCTATCAGTTGGCAATGCCAAATTTAACAAAACGGGTGCTTTCTTTGAAGCCGGAGGACCGGCTTTACTTAACCTGGATATGGTTAAAGGCAACTGGCAAGGTTTAACGGACCCATATTCCATTTTGCTTTCAGCCGCAGTTGCAAAAGCCATTTTTGGAGATACTGATCCTATAAACAGGGTTATTAAAATGGATGGTCAATTTGACGTAAAAGTAACAGGTGTATACAAGGATTTACCTGTTAATTCATCTTTTGCAGATATAACGTTTATTTCGCCGTGGAAACTTAATCTTGTTGAAAATCCCTGGATAAAACAACCGGCCAACCCCTGGCGCAGCAATAGCTTTAACCTGTATGCAGAGCTTGCAGATAATGCTGATATGCAAAAAGTCTCGCGCAAAATTAAAGATGTAAAGCTGCATTTTATACATAAGGATGAACTGGCGAATAACCCACAGCTTTTTTTATACCCCATGAATAAATGGCACCTGCACAGCGAATTTAAAAATGGAGTTAATACGGGTGGCAGGATACAATACGTATGGCTTATCGGAATAATAGGTGCGTTTGTTTTATTGCTTGCCTGCATAAATTTTATGAACCTTAGTACTGCGCGCAGCGAAAAACGCGCTAAAGAAGTTGGTATTCGCAAGGCAGTGGGCTCATTACGGCGCCAGTTAGTACAACAATTTTTTACTGAGTCAATATTAGTTGCTTTATTGTCATTCATTATATCGCTTGGCATAGTGCTGTTATTGCTTCCTTTTTTTAACAGTGTATCCGGCAAAAACATTACGGTGCCATGGGGCGCTCGGGCGTTCTGGCTATCCTGTATTGGGTTTGCGGTAATTACCGGGCTAATTGCGGGTAGCTACCCTGCCTTGTATTTGTCTTCCTTTAAACCGGTAAAAATATTAAAGGGCAATTTCAAGGCTGGCAGTTTTGCTGGTATTCCGCGTAAAATTTTGGTAGTATTCCAGTTTAGTGTGTCGGTTAGTTTAATTATCGCCACTATTGTTATTTTCCGCCAAATTCAATTTGCAAAAAACCGGCCTGTTGGTTACTCTCGTGATGGTTTGGTTTTGTTGCCCATGCAAACTGCCGATATACATAATCATTTCGATGCCTTCAAAAATGACCTGCTTGCAACGGGCGCGGTTTTATCTATAGCAGAATCCAGTGCCTCCACTACAAATGTAACTTCAACTAACTCTGGTTTTGAGTGGCGTGGCAAAGCTACCGGCCAGGCAATTGATTTTCCGAATACAGATGTATCGTACGATTTTGGTAAAACAGTCGGATGGCAATTTATTGCCGGGCGGGATTTTTCAAAAGCATTTGGTGGCGATACCAAAGCGTTTGTTATAAATGAAACAGCCGCAAAATTTATGGGCCTCCCAAACCCCGTAGGTGAAGTAGTGCGCTGGGATGGCGTGCCTTATACCATAGTGGGGGTAATAAAGAATATGCTCGTTGAATCACCTTATGAGCCTGTTCGGCCATCATTCTATCACATATCTACGGACCCTCAAAGTTATACCGTTGTAAAACTTAACCCCGCTGCGCCTCCCCATAACGCGCTCGCCCTAATAGAGACGGCTTATAAGAAATTCAATACCGATCAACCCTTTGAATACAAGTTTGCAGATGCTGAATATGATAAAAAATTTGGCAGTGAAGAACGAGTGGGAAAGCTTTCAACATTTTTTGCTGTATTGGCCATTTTTATAAGCTGCCTTGGCCTTTTTGGCATGGCATCATTCATGGCGGAACAACGTATAAAAGAAATTGGAATTCGTAAAGTATTAGGGGCATCAACTTTTAACCTTTGGGGGATGCTGAGTAAAGACTTTGTAACCCTGGTGATTATTTCGCTGCTTATTTCGTTACCAACAGGTTATTATTTTATGAATAAGTGGCTGTTGCAGTACCAATATCACGCCAATCAACCGTGGTGGATATTTATGAGCGCCTCGGTTGGTGCTTTAACAATAACACTGTTTACTGTAAGCTATCAAAGTATAAAGACAGCACTGGCAAACCCTGTAAAGAGTTTGAAGACAGAATAATGACAATCCTCATATCAAACCAATAACACACACTAAATTATAAACCAACTAAGCTGTTTTTTATGATAAAAAATTACATAACAATTGCGTGGCGCAATTTGATGAAGAGCAAAGTATTTTCATTCATCAACATATTCGGGTTAACTACCGGCATAACCGTCTGCATGATGATATTTCTTTTCATCATGAATGAATTTAGTGTCGATAATTTTCATGTGAACGGCAAGAATATTTACCGGGTTATGCGCGCGCCTGATCCTTCAAAACCAGGAGTACCCTATGTCTCGGGGCCTTATGCGCCAGCTTTATTGAATGACTTTCCCGGTGAAATAAAACAGGCAGTGCGGATATTGATATCAAACGATTTGTTTGTTTTTGAAAACCGGTCGTTTAACGAGAAGAGGGTTTATTTTGCTGACAGCAATTTCTTTTCTGTATTTTCTTTCCCCCTTGTTAAAGGCAACCCGGCAACAGCACTTAATGATATGGGCAGCGTTGTAATGACCGAAAGTACGGCAAAAAAATATTTTGGCAACGCAGACCCGATGGGCAAAATAGTGGAGATTGATAAGGAGAGAAAGCTTAAAGTTACAGGCGTCGCCAGGGACGTACCCTCTAACTCGCACCTGAACTTTGATATGGTGGTACCCATAGCACACATAGCACGCCAAAAATTTTTTAGTGTTTGGATAAACAACGACAATTTTACTTATGTGCTGCTGGACGACCATGCCAATAAAGCCAGCCTTGAAAAACGGTTTGCGCCGTTTATGCAAAAATATATGGGTGCGGACATGCAGAGGATGGGCGTAAAATTTACGCTGTCGTTAACACCATTGAAAGATATATATTTTGAGGATGCCAGCAGCTTTGATAACGTAAGGCACGGCGATAAAAAAGTGGTGTATGTTTTTTTAAGTATTGCTGTATTGATATTACTTATTGCATGCATAAATTTTATGAACCTTTCAACAATACGGGCGGCGGAACGCAGTAAGGAAGTAGGGCTACGCAAAGTAATGGGGGCACTGCGTAAAACGCTTGCATGGCAGTTTATTGGTGAATCTGTTTTACTTACAATCATTTCCTGCATCCTCTCTTTAGGTTTACTGCAATTGTTTATGCCGCTTTACAGTTCCTTGCTGGGCTACAGTATCGCCGTACCTTATAGCACATGGTACCTGTATGCTTTTCTTGGTGGCACCGTAATAGTAGTTGGTTTATTGGCAGGCTGTTACCCGGCGCTAATACTTTCAGCCTTTTCACCAATTGAGGCGCTAAAGGGTAAACTAAAACTCGGAAAAGCTGGCTCATTTTTCAGGCAGGTATTGGTAGTAGTGCAGTTCAGTATTTCTGTTTTTCTAATAACGGGTACAATTATTATCAACAAGCAAATGAGTTTTGTAAAAGATAAAAACCTTGGTTATAATAAAGAACAAACGCTTATAGTACCAATTGACAATGGCGATATTTACAATCACATGGTAAGTTTTAAGCGTGAACTGGAAAACAACCCCAATGTTGCAGGCGTGTCGCTGATGTCGGGTGAGCCCGGTGGTTTTTTTGATGAGTTTACCTTTGAAGCTGAAGGGCAGGATAACAAGATATGGAAAGCGAGGACCGAGTTCTCTGATTTTGAATATGTAAAAACCCTGGGCTTAAAAATTATTGCGGGCAGGGATTTTTCGTCACAATATTCAACAGATACCGCTTCATCGGTTCTTATTAACCGCACTGCGGCAACAAGCCTTGGTTTTACGCCAGGCCAGGCAATTGGCAAATGGTTAAAGAATTCAGGGCGTGAAACTGAACGGCGCAGGGTAGTAGGTGTAGTGGAAGATTTTAATTTCACATCTTTAAAACAAGGTATTGAACCCCTTGTAATATCGCCTTACGATGATAAGAGAGTGGTGCTGGTAAAGCTAAAAGGCGGTAACTTGGCAAACAATATCGCACTTGTAAAAAATATCTATACCAAAGCTGCACCAGCCTATCCATTTGAATACACTTTCCTTGATCAAAAATTTGATGACCTATACAAAAAAGACATTCGCCAGCAGCAGATACTAAGTATATTTTCAGGCATGGCTATTATTATCGCATGCCTCGGGTTGTTTGGCTTAGCATCATTTACCGCAGCAAAGAGAACAAAAGAAATTGGCGTTAGAAAAGTGCTTGGTTCATCAGTGCAAAATATCATACTGCTGTTATCAAAAGACCTGTTGAAACCCGTTTTGTTAGCAGCAGTAATTGCCATACCTGTAGCTTATGCGGTGATGAATAACTGGCTTCAAAATTTTGCTTACAGGACAGGGCTACAGTGGTGGGTATTTGGCCTGGCAGCGCTTATTACCGTGGCTATCGCCATGTTTACTGTAAGTTTTAAAGCGGTAAAAGCTGCAATGGCAAACCCAACGAAAAGCCTGCGCAGTGAATAAATTGTTTCAAAGCCCTTCCTAAACAATAAAATAACGGTATGCTTAAAAATTCAATGCTGGCAAGCTATTTAAAATTTGCCTGGCGCAAGTTAAGAGCTGATAAAAAAACATCGTTCATCAACCTGTTTGGGCTTACTATCGGTATGGTTGGCTTTTTGCTGATCGTTCAATATGTGTTTTACGAAAAAAGTTACGACCAGTTCCAGGCAAACAAAAACCGGCTATACCGTATTGGTGTTGAAATATACAGGGACAATAAACTTAACATACGTTCTGCTATTAATTATCCCGGTGTAGCATTGACGCTGAAAGCAGAGTTTCCGGAAGTTGAGAAATTTTTGCGGATGACGAGGGAGGCCAGCATTATAGAGATTGGTACAGAGCGTTTTCGCGAGAACGACCTGTTTTTTACAGATTCTTCATTCTTTGATATTTTTTCATTTCCGCTTATTGAGGGCAACGGCGCAACAGCTTTAAAAGAACCAAACTCAATTGTTATATCCTCATCTATTGCTAAAAAATATTTTGGCGGCAGTAAATGTCTTGGCAAACTTGTTAAATGCGAAAATGGATTTATGCATGGCAGTTTTATAGTTACGGGTGTTTTTAAAGACCTGCCTCAAAACACCCACCTGCTTGCTAACGTGCTGGTGTCTTTTAGCACTTACAACAACAATCATCCAGGTTATATACAACCCTGGCAGTGGCGCGACTTTTATACTTATGTATTGCTAAAGGATAATGCCGATGCAAAATCATTCATCAATAAAATCACCGCTACTGATTTTGTTGATAATCACTATAAAGTCTTCTCACAGCTAAACATTAAGCATGCGCTGGTGCCCCAAAAATTAACAGACATCTACCTTTATTCAAGCCTTGCCCACGAAATGAATGTGTCCGGCAACGGCCAAATGCTTAAGTTTCTTTTACTGATAGCATTTTTTGTGCTGGGTATGGCATGGATAAATTATACCAATCTTAGCACGGCAATGGCCATTAAACGAATTAAAGAGATAGGTATACGTAAAGCAATAGGTGCATTAAAGAGAAACCTGGTTATGCAGTTTTTAACGGAAGCACTATTATTAAATGGTATTGCGCTGTTAACGGCTTTATTGTTGGTCTTCCTGCTTCGCCCATATTTTGTTTCGTTTACCGGCAAAAACATAAGCATGCCGCCTGTTGCATGGGTGGTGTTGTTTTTCTTTTTGTTTATTGCTGTGTTAGCCAGCGTTGGATACCCCGCCTCGGTTTTATCAAGGTTTGCACCGTTAAAAGCGTTAAAAGGTGAAAAGCTGGCAGCGTCAAAAGGTGGCTGGCTACGCAAATCATTAATTGTATTTCAATTTTCAATTTCCACAGTTTTAGTTGTTTGCACTGCTATAGTTTTACTGCAGTTGAAACATTTGCAAAATGCCCCGCTCGGCTTGAATATTGATCAAACGGTGGTTGTAAGGGCGCCATTACCAAATGATTCTGCTGCTTACTCGCGTTATCTTGTTTTTAAGGAAAAGTTGCTAAGTGATCCCTCTGTAAAAAGCGTGGCAGCTTCACACGTTGTTCCCGGTGACGAAAGCGAATGGACGCCATCGCTCAGGAAATTTTCAGAAACATCCGCGCTGCCGGGTCAAAGTATAACATGCGATGCCAATGCCGTTGAGCCTGGTTTTATAAAGCAATACGGCATACCGGTAAAATATGGCCGAGACCTTTCGAAGGAATATGGGGCAGACAACCGCTCAATACTTCTTACCGAAACCGCCTGCCAAAAACTTAACTACTCAAAACCGCAGGATGCACTAAACCAGCGTCTTTTGATAGTAGGCGATACTTTTACCGTAGTTGGCATTACAGGCGATTTCAGGCATTACAGCATGAAGTATGCAGCACTGCCCTATGTATTTTTTCAGCGCCCGGTTGAATACAGAAAGTATTCTGTAAAGATATCAGGTGATAATGTTGCAGGAACTATAAGCTATATAAACAATGCTTATTTACAGGTATTTCCGCAAAGCACCTTTGAATTTGTATTTGCAGATGACCTGTTTGCAAAACAATACGATAGTGAGAAAAAGACCGGCAGTATTGTTTTTGTATTTACAACGCTGGCCATAATTATTGCCTGCCTTGGTTTACTGGGGCTTACTATTTTTATTACCCAACAACGCATTAAAGAAATTGGCGTGCGCAAAGTGCTTGGTGCAAGCGTTGGCAGTATTGTACAATTACTGACAAAAGATTTTTTAAAGCTTGTGGCCATTGCTATAATTATTGCAGTGCCCGTTGCCTGGTATTGTATGCACAGCTGGCTGCAGGGCTTTGCCTACAGGATTAATATAGGCTGGTGGCTTTTTGTTTTAGCGGGGTTACTTACAATTTTAATAGCACTGTTAACAGTAAGTTACCAGGCTATAAAATCAGCACGCACCAACCCGGTAAAAGCATTGAGGAGTGAGTGAGGTTGGAGACGTAAATCGTCAATCTTGAATGATAGAGCGTGGGCGTCAATCTTGAACCGGCAAGTTCAGAATGCGTTAAAAATAAAGCTTTGTGTACTTTGCGACAATTCTTTGTGCTCTTTGCGTTAAAAACTTAACCGCAAAGGACTCAAAGAAAAGCAACGCAAAGGGCGCAAAGAAAGGAAGGGTATTATATGTTGAAGGGTTAGAGCGAAATAATATAAAACCCGGTAGACAGAAGCATATTGTTCTAATTATAAAAAAAATCTCCCAGTGAGCTTTTTTTTATTTTAGTGTGTAACATAACAAAGTACCATCCGTTACAGCAACTACAAATTCCTTCTGCCATGTTTAAAAATTATCTTCTTACCACATTGCGTAACCTTCGCAAAAACAAAGCGCATTCATTCATCAATATCTTCGGCCTTTCAGCGGGCATGGCTGTGGCTATGCTTATAGGGTTATGGATATGGGATGAAACACAGTACGACACCTACCACAAAAATTATAACAGTATTGCACAGGTAATGCAAAACGAAACCTTTAATGGTAAGATAACCACTGGAAAGGGCAATGTTTTACCCCTGGCAGCAGAATTAAGAAGGAGTTATGGCAGCGATTTTAAATATGTGGTATTATCCTCCTGGAGTATGAACAGCCTTGTTGCAGCGGGTGACAAAAAAATAAATATACAGGGCAATTATATGGAAGGTGATGCACCTGAAATGCTGAGCCTTAAAATGCTGGCTGGTACGCGCAGCGCATTTAAATCGCCGTCGTCTATCTTATTGTCGCAATCAACAGCCAAAGCGCTTTTTGGCAACGCCGACCCGATAGGTAAAGTAGTAAAGATTGATGGTGAATTGAATGAAAAAGTTGCAGGTGTGTATGAAGACCTGCCCGAAAATACCAGTTTTAAAGATGTTGCATTTATAGCGCCATTTTTTGATTTAACCAGCTGGGTAAAGGGTAATGAAAATAACTGGTATAATGAGTCGTTCCAGGTATTTGTGCAGATGGCTAATAATGCTGATATGGCTGCTGTATCTGCAAAAATTAAAAACATAAAAGTTAACAAAATAGATGCTAAAACAGCAAAGCTTGAAAAGCCGGAAATGTTTCTATTCCCTATGAGCAAATGGCATTTATATTCAACATTTGAAAACGGCGTTAGCGTTGGCGGCGCTATACAATATGTGCGATTGTTTGCTATAATAGGCGCGTTTGTTTTATTGTTAGCCTGTATAAATTTTATGAACCTTAGCACAGCCCGCAGTGAAAAACGCGCCAGGGAAGTTGGCATCCGCAAAGCTATTGGATCCTTACGCTCGCAGCTAATAAGTCAATTTTTCAGTGAGTCGCTTGTAGTTGCATTTTTTGCATTTTTAACATCAATTCTTTTATCGCTGCTTATACTGCCATTTTTTAATAGTGTATCAGGCAAACAGATCGGCCTGCCATGGGGCAATATTTATTTCTGGCTTGCAGGTATACTTTTTAGTGCTGTTACAGGGTTGATTGCAGGCACTTATCCTGCATTGTATTTATCCTCTTTTCAACCGGTAAAAGTATTAAAGGGAACGTTTAAGGCAGGCAGCGCGGCAGCCATCCCACGCAAGGTTTTGGTTGTAACACAGTTCACCGTATCCATTGTGCTTATCATAAGCACGGTTACAGTTTTCAGGCAAATACAGTTTGCTAAAAGCCGCCCCACAGGCTATATCAGGCAAGGGTTAATAACCATTATAATGCAAACCTACAACTATCATAACAACCTTGCCAATATGCGTAATGATTTGCTGCAGCAAGGCGCTGTTACCGATATTGCAGAATCTAATACCCCTGTTACCGAAAATGACCATTACAGTGATGGTTTTAATTGGCCGGGCAAAGACCCCCAGGCAAGCGCTAAATTTAATACAGTAGGCATTAGCATTGATTATGGCAAAACATTGGGGTGGCAGTTTATTGATGGCCGCGACTTTTCAAGGCAGTTGGTAACTGATTCTTCAGCGGTTGTGTTGAATGAAACAGCGGTGAAATATTTGGGCTTTAAAAAAACCGTTGGTTCAACTATTAAATGGTATGATAAAACATTCAGGGTTATCGGCGTGATAAAAGATGTGGTGATGGAATCGCCCTACGAACCGTCTAAACAAACAGTATTCTATCTTGATTCAAGCATTGGCGGCATTTTAAATATAAAACTTAGCCCTAATATGCCTACTGCTGCATCTCTCGCTAAAGTTGCCGCGGTATGCAAAAAATATTCACCCGAAGAGCCGTTTAATTACAAGTTTGCAGATGAAGATTATGCACGAAAATTCAGCGACGAAGAACGTGTTGGAAAATTAGCAGCATTTTTTGCAACACTTGCCATTATGATAAGCTGTTTAGGATTGTTTGGTATGGCATCGTTTATGGCTGAACAGCGTACCAAAGAAATTGGGTTACGTAAAGTTTTGGGGGCTTCGGTGTTCAGCCTTTGGCAATTATTGAGCAAGGATTTTGTTGGGCTTGTTATTATAGCGCTGCTTATAGCTGCCCCGGCCGCATATTATTTTATGTACAACTGGCTTCAGCATTATGAATACAGAACAAACATGGCGTGGTGGGTGTTTGCAGCAACAGGCGCGGGCGCTATAGCAATTACCCTTTTAACGGTTAGTTTTCAAAGTATAAAAGCAGCATTGGCAAACCCAATAAAAGCAATAAAAGCGGAATAAGAATAATTTACAGTTACACTTTTCAGCGTAAGTTTTTTCATTCGCTGAACTTTAAATTTCAAACTGTACACTTTAAACTAAAAAAAGGGCAGCTTTGAAAAGCCGCCCGCATATAGTACCCCCAAGAAAAAAAACTTGTAATATTATTTACCCTTTAACTCAAGAAGCTGGATTCTTTTTAAAAGATCATCAAGCGTTGCCTGCATATCCTGGTTTTTCTTTTTCAAAGTTTCAATTTGCTGCTGCTGTTCTTGCACTGCTTTAACCAACGGCGCTACAAAGTCAGAATAACGAAGAGCATACAAATCGTTATCATTACCTGGCTTGTCTACACCGCTAAAATCGTATCCAACCTGGCGCGCAGCAGCCTGCACTTCCTGTGCAACAAAGCCAGTATATTGTATGTTATCATTGGCTGCAGCAACGGCTGTAAAATTATTTTGTGATGTATTTTTACCGGGCCTTTTTTCTTTTACACCAAAAAAGGCGTTCAATTTGGCATTATCGTAATTGTATGTAACAGGCCTAAGCTTTAATATAAACTGCAGCCCCGGCACATTTTCCTGTATATTTCTTTTAAAGCGGCCATCTGAGAATGTTGACCAACCCACCTTGCCGCCAATACTCGTCATATTTGTGTTACCGATAACTGCTTTATTAGATGCGGTAACAATGGCATCCTGGCCAATTGCAATTGAGTTAAATAGGGCAGAACTTGATACGTCAGCCTGTTCGCCCAACAGCGTTAAACCATTGCCTGTTTTATTAGTCCATCCTGTAGATGCCCCTAAAAATGTATTGTCAAACCCATTGGTTTCCTGCAGGCCGGCGGCAGCACCAACATAGGTATTATAATAGCCCCCAGTTGTTATTTTGCCCGCTTCATCGCCAACAAAAACACTGCTTTGGCCCTGGTAAAAATGCGCGGAATTTGAACCTATTGCTATAGTTGACCTGGCGACAGAGCTAAACCCGGCACTATCACCAATAACAACCATATTTGAAACCCCATAATTAAGGCTCGTCATATTATAGTTTAAAGTTGCATGGCCAATAATTACGTTTTGATTTGAATTGCCCATTAACAACCCTGCATTATGCCCAATAACAACATTATCCTGCCCGCTGCCGCTGAAGAACGCATTATTGCCTAACGCAACATCGCGCCTGCCGGAATAGTTGCCATAGGCTGCATACGAACCTATAAAAGTATTTTCGTCTGCTGAATTACCATAACCTGCAGAGTAACCTAAAAACGTGTTGTTATTGCCTACGTTTTTTGCGTATGCTGACAGGTAACCTATCGCTACATTGTTTGACCCCTTTGCGTTATTATAACCGGTTTGGTACCCGATAAATGTATTGTTATTGCCTGTGCCGTTTTTGTACCCGCTCTGGTAGCCTTCAAAATGATTATAGGCCCCCGTTGTATCATTATAACCCGACTGGTAGCCATTAAAAAAATTATAGCTGGGTGTTTTGGCGAAGTAACCTGATTGAAAACCTATTGCCATATTTTGTGCCCCGGTGGTGTTGTTATTGCCCGCCTGGAAGCCAACGAAGATGTTATTGCTGGCAGAGGTATTATTTTCGCCTGCCTGGTAACCCAGGAACGTATTATATGCGCCTGACGTATTATTATAGCCCGCTTGCAACCCAGTAAATAAATTATTAACGCCAGATGTGTTATAAAAGCCAGCCATGTGGCCGATAAATGTATTGTTACCACCGCCAATGTTGTTGCCGCCTGTTGCATAGCCTATAAAAAAGTTGCCGCTGCCGGTGGTATTTTTAAAGCCAGCCTGTGTACCAATAAACAGGTTAAGGGCACCGCTTGTATTGGCGGCACCTGCACTATACCCTACAAATAACTGGCTGGAGCCTGTGTTTGCATAACCTGCACTATCACCAATTATTGTATTATATTTTGCGGTAAGCTGTGTATAACCAGCCTTATAACCAACCAGCAGGTTGTGTGCTCCCTGTGTATTAAACCGGCCCGCGTAATACCCGATAAACTGGTTACTGCTGCCGGTATTATTTGCGCCGCCAGCCTCATTACCAATAAGCATATTGTTGTTTCCTGTAGTATTAAAATTACCTGCGTTGTAGCCGATAAACTGGTTGCCGGAGCCAAGTGTATTTAATGTGCCGGCCTGGTAACCTTCAAAATGATTTTGGTTTCCGCTGGTGGTACTTCCCCCTGCGCCTATGCCTGCAAAATGGTTAAAACTTCCATCAACGTTACTTGCACCCGCGCCGTTGCCATTAAAAAAATTATTTGAGCCTGCCGTATTGCTAAAACCGGCATTGGTTCCAACAAAAAAATTGTCGTCTACCTGGTTTTTAGTACCTGCCTGGTAACCTATGGCCGTTACATTAGTTATATTTTTATTCATGCCGGCCTGGTAGCCAAAAAACGTATTGCCATTATCGGGGTCTAACCATCCTGATAGTTGATTATTAACCCTGATGTTAAGCGGTACATCGTCCGTTGTGCCTATAAAATGCTTGGCATCGGTTGTTTTTGCATTGCCACCAAGCAGCCATGCACTTTTAAGTGAAGTATCGCTTGCAACAATGCCCACCCACCTGTTGCCGGTGTAATAATAAAAGCCGCTGTCAACGTCAGTTTGATAAACAAGCAAGCCTTTTGCAGGGGCTGCAATAGCCACTTTTTGGGCTGATGTCATTCGCGGAATAAGCAGCCCTTTGTTGGTAGCACTTATATCAAGCATTGCAGATGCATTGGCTGGTGTGCCTGATGCATTTATGCTTACGCCCTGCTGTGCATGTATTATTGCCGGTAAAGATATAAGTGCCAGGCTACAGATTGTTACGAAGGAAAATATGTGTGATCTCATAGAAGGAATTGATAAAGAATGCAAAAGTATTTTTAGTGAAGCCAACCGCCTATACCGAATATTCGGTATTCCGTGTGCAATAAATACCGCTAATATTTGCATATTGATAAATATATGCTGCCGTATACAAGTAATGGCAGCACAGTGATCTCGCATTTTATTAATGCCGGTATATGCCGGGCATAATATTATTATGAAGTTAAAATTTGCAGGCGCATTATTATTGTTAATGCCGTTTATAACAAATGCGCAGCTGGTTATAGGGCCGGCAGGAAGCGCAGTTTTTTTTATCGGCAGCAGTACTAATGTTATTGTCGGTGGGGATGTTAACGCCGCAGCCAATGTAGCCGGTTCCGGTAAGCTTATATTTACAGGTAATTCACTGCAAAACTTAAATATGAACGGCAATAGCC
>Ga0206931_1032_pt1 | contig 46315 bp, 30 predicted proteins | sample Alteio_BWOrgHeat_17_FD_152946 | JGI IMG/M metagenome (GOLD analysis project Ga0206931, IMG submission 152946) | Enriched cells from forest soil in Barre Woods Harvard Forest LTER site, Petersham, Massachusetts, United States -... | ecosystem: Environmental > Terrestrial > Soil > Temperate forest >...
CCATGCAATACCGCCATCTCTTTTTTTATGCGCCGGGTAAGCCTGGCTGGGTAAACAACAAAATACCCTACTATAAATATTAATGAAGCTGATAGGATCAGAATATTCAGCCATAAAGGCATTTCCTTATAGTGCCTTGTAACAAAGCTTTCAAAAAAAGCTGCTATCATAAAAACCGGTACTAAAGCAACAATAATTTTAGCGCCATCTTTCGCCCCGTTTTTAAATGCTTCCATCCGCGCTAATGTGCCTGGAAATATCCAGCTTTTGCCTAATATTACACCTGCCGCAACAGCTATTATAATTGCTGAAAGCTCAAGCGTTCCATGAATAAGAACAGTTAATATAGCAGAGCCCCCAAGGCCTTTGTCAAAAAACATAAACTCAAATGCCCCCAACCTTATCGCTTCTTTAATAAGGCTGTACAGGGTAAGAAAAAAAGGCACCAGCCCAAACATGAAATAACGGAAAGAAACAATAATGTTGTTGATCATAATTTGAAGCCACATAATAAAGCTGCTTTCGGATTGATAAATGCCGAAAGGGTTGCCCTTTGCAATATTTTCCTGGGTTATGTTTACGTAAGTGTCACCAAGCATTTCCCTTACAAAATGTTCATCCTTTATGGCTGAAAAAAGGCCCACAAAGAAAAATAGCATAAACAGCACAAAACAGCATAGTAATATTAGCTGGTGCCGCGCAATCGCCAGCGGAACATCGTATTTAAAAAAAATAACCAGCTTATTGCGCTCTTCTTTACGGTTGCGGTAAATTGATAAGTACCTTTTTGAAGCTTCAGTGTTGAGGAAACGGGTTACTTTGCTGTGGGGGTAAAATGTTTTGGCATAACCAAGGTCATCCACAAGCTGGGTAAACTCAAAGGCCATCTCATCCGGGTTATTTGAGGGTTGCTGGCTTATGTTTTCCCAGCGTTCTTTATTCTTTTTTATAAACAGCGCTTCTCTCAATCCTTAAATTTGTTCCAAAATAAATAATTAGTTGTTACCGCCAGCACAAAAACATAATTTTATTATCATTATTATATGAGCAAGTTAAAAATACTTACCAGTTTTAATATTGAACTTGATTTTGAGATACCCGATTTTCACAAAAGGCTGTTTGCCTGGCTTATTGACCTGGCGCTTATAATTGCTTATATTATTGTTTTGGTGTCGTTTGCTGTTAATAATATCCCCTCCTGGTTGCTAACCATTTTAATTATAGCTATCCCCTTGTACCCGCTTGTGCTTGAAATAACACTGAATGGCCAAACTGTAGGTAAAAAAATTTTAGGCATACGCGTTATAAACGAAACCGGCGGAAACGCCACCACCGTGCAGTTTATTATCAGGTGGCTGCTGCGGGTTTCAGACCTTATTGCAGCCGGGATAATTTTTATTGCAGCGGCCTCTGCATTCAAATCAGTATTTAACAGCGGGATAGAAGCGCTTTTTTTATTCTGCCTCATAATAACCGATATTCTTTGTGTTATTATATCAAAAAAATCACAGCGGCTGGGTGATATGGCTGCCGGCACACTTATTATTAACGTTCGCACAAAGGCCGGGCTTGAAGAAACAGTATTTATGGAAACCGCCGATAATTATGTGCCTGTGTTTCCGGAAGTGATGAGGCTTAGCGACAGGGACTTGAATATTATAAAATCTGTGTATAGCACAGTTTTAAAGAAGAACGATTATGCCCTTGCCGAAAGAACAGCCGAAAAAATAGAAACAGCCCTTAAAATACATAACAAGCAACACCCCCTAACATTTTTAGAAACGCTGCTTAAAGATTATAACCACCTGTCAACAAGATAGGCAACTAATTACCTGTAATTAATAGTGCTTGAAAACCCGCCAAACAAAAATGCCAGCAACAAAAGGCTTACCACTATAATTATAATAATTACCAATGTTTTAAAATATACACGCAGGCTGTTTAGTCCCTCTTCCAGTTCAGGCTGGTCAATATGGTCAATACCCTTTTTTGTTTTATTCCCAAAATTAAAAAGGTAAATACCAATTGTAATACTAACAGCGGCCATTATAAACGCAGAAAAAAGGCTGCCATTTACAATATTTTGTAAGCAGGAAAAAGCTGTAGTTACAAATGAAAAAATTGCTGAAAGCCTTGCCCATATGGCTGCCGTACGCAGGTCTTCTTTAAGCCTGGGTGAAAATGGCATGTCTGTAATATCGCTCAAAAGGTTTTGTTGTTCCATATAAATTACATTAATATTTTAAGTATAGTAATAGCACCCAATACAAGGTACAATGCACCTAATATACCCGATAACAGGAAGTATAATTTCAGGGATGAAATACCCTGTTCAATTTTTTGAATATTCCATTCGTCAATACCTTTTTTTACTTTCATGGTAAAATTAAACAGGAGTGCCATGAAAAATATATAAACAACAGCTACAACTACTGCTGCCCCCACTATTATACTCTCCAGCTCACCATAAACACGGTAGAACGCGCTGTCAACTAACGACCATCCAAATAAAAAAAGTAAAACGCATAAAATTATCAGGCTGCCTGATATATACACAAATATCCTTGCCCAGCGGCAAGTCTCGCGAAGGGAATGAATGACGCTGGGCGATATGCTTATATCAAACATCGATTCCGTTTGCTGTTCCTGTTCATTTTCTTCCATAACATATTTTATTGTTATAAATTAATAGTTCAGCGTATTATAGTGGAAATACTTATCGCAATACCAATTATTGACAAAGCAAGCATAACAATGGTGACTATTCCAAAAAATTTGGTAAAGATTTTTAATTGGCTCAAAGCCCCGTTCAAAAGAAATTGGTCATTACTATTAAGGGCTTTAACCATGCGGTTAGCGAATTTTACCCTGATGATACTTGGTATAAGATAGGCGGCAATTAGCAAAAGATATACAAATAATTCACCTGCCCGTTCACCCATAATGTAAGCATCATCAACCCCCGCCGGGGGCGTTGGCCGGAAACCGAAAAAAATGTTGACAATGGCCGAGAGTGTAAATATGGCCGACATTACAATGCCCGTAATACCCAGAAATTTATTCCAGTTAGCAATGGATAAAAGATGATTTTGTGCAGCATCATCGATGCTGAGTGAAAACAATACCGATTTTTCTTCTTCCACGACGGCTAATTAAGGTTGAAATAGAGTTATGGAAATGTATATTAAAATAAAAACATTGCCTTACACAAAAAAAACGGTTAGTTTAACTGCATAGTTAACGCCTATAACAATCAATACTATTGCAGCATACCGGTTTACAATTTTTCGTGTAATGGCACCGGGCACTAATAATCTTACAGCCAGTATAACCAGCAAAGCCAGTATAAATAATAGCGGCGGGTACATTAAAAAACTGTTGCGGTATTCACCCTTCAATAAGAGTAGCATAGACCGTTGAAAACCGCATACAGGGCAATCAATTCCAAAGATAGCTTTTACAAAACATGGCAACATGTGCTTGTTTAACCAAAAAAGCATTATTCTAAATTTATACAAGCCAAAAAAATGACTGCGTGCCTTTTAATATACAATCACAAGCTAATTAATAACTATAATGATGTGAAGCTGCCCAAAACGGAGAGCTCCCAATTACTACCACCACAATTATCCAGTATAAGAAGCCTAAAGCTCCTAAAACTATTCCGATAATAGACATGATAAAACCAGCATTAAGAGACCCATAACCGTCATATAACTCGGGGTTTTCAGCATTCAATTTTCTTCCTTTGCTGGCCAGCACCAAGCCAATAATGCCCAGTATAGTTCCTATGCCAAAACAGCCAGCAAATACTATTGAGCAGATACCTAATACTAAAACAGTGGTAGAATTAGGTAACTGTTGCTTTATTGCCATAAATAAGTAGTTTTTTAGTTTTTAGGATGAAATAATTTATGAGTGTTAAAGTAAAGTAAAAATACCTTACCAAAAAACAATCGTTCAATTAATTTTTCAACACCTATTAATTTAATAAGCCCTCGCAAACAGTACCCTTTGCGTGCTTGGGTTACCGGTTAATATACATGCGCCCTCCTCCTGCTGGTTATTTATTGGTATGCAGCGTATTGTAGCCTTGCTTAGCTCCTTAATTTTCTCCTCAGTTTCGCCCGTGCCATCCCAATGGGCTGCTACAAAACCGCCTTTTTTGTCAAGCAGTTCATTAAATTCAGCCCAGCTTTCAGCCCTGGTAATATGGGCTTCGCGGTAGTTTTTTGCCTTGTTATAAATAGCCTGCTGTATGGTATCAAGCAGTTCAATTATTTTGGTGTCAAGCCCGTCAAGGTTATAGCTCTGTTTTTCTTTTGTATCTCTTCTTGCTATTTCTGCCACATTGTTTTCCAGGTCTCTCGCGCCAATCGCAATACGCACCGGCACCCCCTTCATTTCGTATTCCGCAAATTTCCACCCAGGCCTATTATTATCGCTGTCATCATATTTAACCCGTATGCCTGCAGCTTTAAGTGATTGCACAATACCTTTTACCCTGCCGTCAATCAGCGCCTTTTGCTCCTCGCCTTTATAAATAGGCACAATTACAACCTGCAATGGTGCTAACCTGGGTGGCAATATAAGCCCGTCATCATCGCTATGCGCCATTACAAGTGCACCTATAAGCCTGGTACTAACCCCCCAGCTTGTTGCCCATACGTAATCAAGCTTGTTTTGCTTATCGCTGAATTTTACATCAAATGCTTTGGCAAAGTTTTGCCCCAAAAAATGCGATGTTCCGGCTTGCAGCGCTTTACCATCCTGCATCAACGCCTCGATGCAATAGGTGTCTTCCGCGCCGGCAAAACGCTCATTTGGTGTTTTATAGCCTTTTATAACTGGTACGGCCATAAAATCTTCGGCAAAGGTGGCATATACATCAAGCATTTGTTTTGCTTCGTCTATCGCTTCATCTTTCGTTGCATGCGCAGTATGCCCTTCCTGCCACAAAAATTCGGCAGTACGTAAAAAAAGGCGCGTACGCATCTCCCACCGCACAACATTAGCCCACTGGTTTATAAGCAGCGGCAGGTCGCGGTAGCTTTGTATCCATGTTTTATAGGTATTCCAAATAATAGCCTCACTTGTTGGCCTTACCACGAGCTCTTCTTCCAGTTTTGCCTCGGGGTCAACCATAAGCTTACCAGGCTTTTCCGGGTCGCTTTTCAGGCGGTAGTGTGTAACTACAGCACATTCTTTTGCAAAACCTTCTGCATTTTTTTCCTCGGCCTCAAACAGGCTTTTTGGCACAAACAATGGAAAATATGCGTTAACATGCCCCGTAGCTTTAAACATTTTGTCTAACTCGTCCCGCATATTCTCCCACAAAGCATATCCGTAAGGTTTTATAACCATGCACCCCCTTACAGCACTGTAATCTGCCAGCCCGCTTTTAAGTACAATATCGTTATACCACTGCGAATAATCCTGTTCCCGCGATGTTATTTCTTTGCCCATATTTTTCAATAACGTTTGTTAGTTTTTTGCAAATACCTTAACAGTAAATATTATTTTTTTAATTACAAACCGGCGTACCTTACATTTACTTTTTAAAGCGCAGCAAAAGTAATAACTTAGCGCAACAAACTTCTAAAACCTTTGGAGTATGAATACTAAAATAATAACTGCAATTGCATTAGCCACTGTATTAACCAGTTGCTCTTCATTATATAAAGCTACCAGTACTCCTGATGATGTTTATTATTCACCCGGTCCTGCTGCCCAGGCAAAAAATGCTTCAAGCAGTGATGATGTTGGTTATGATCAATACCAGAATTATCAAAGCACTAACGATGATCATTATTTGCGCATGAAAGTGCAGAACAATGCGTTATGGTCAGGCATTGACGATTATTCATACTGGCAGGATAGCCGTTACGATTTTGGCTTTAGCTGCAATTCATCAAGATATGCACTATTAAACTCATTTTACAGCCCGTACTCTTATGGCATGTACAGCGCATGGAACCCTTTGCTGGGTTTTGGCGGGGGTGGCTACGGCTTTTATGGTTTTGGCGGCGGCGGTTATTGGGGCAGCCCTTATCAAACTGTTGTATTGTACAAAAATCCAAAAACATATTTTGGTACAACCAATAAAAGCAATCTTACCGCATACCGTAATACGCAATACGTAAACAGTAACTATTATAAAAATGGTGGGTATAACGGCAATTCAACCAACAATACTTATTCAACCCGCAACAATACCTACTATAATTCCAATAATAATACTTACCAACCTGCAAGGTCATTTAATTCTGGTTCGTCAAGTAACAGTGCGGGCGGCCACAGCGGCGGCTTTAATAGCTCGGGCAGCAGTGCGCCGGCAAGCAGGCCTACAAGGCATTAACGTTTTTCATTTACTTTCATACGTGTTTTGCAAAATATAACCTTTGCCTATACCTTTATTACCATAACTGTTCTGTATGAAGTCATTTGTTTATTGCATAACCCTTACCTGCATTATTTTTCATGCAGCAGCACAAGCGCCTGACGATGCTTTGCGAAGCTCATGGTTTATCCCCGGCGGCACCGCGAGAGTAATGGGTATTGGTGGCGCTATGGGCTCGCTGGGCGGCGATATTACTGCTAACAATGTTAACCCCGCCGGTACCGGGCTTATACGCACAAAAGAGGTTGTAATTACACCGGGTTTTATGTTCAATAGTAACTCAGGCGATTATCGCGGAACAGGTTCAACAGCATCAAAAAGCGCTTTTTCGTATGGTGCTACCGGTATTGTTCTTGGCGGCCCGCTGCAAAACAGTAACTCGTTCAACAGTTTTACGTTTTCATTTTCGTTTAACCAGCTTGCAAGCTATAACAACCATATACATTATAAGGGGCTGAATAATTTAAGCTCTTATTCAGAACAATTTTTAGAGGAGCTGGCAAGGGACCATGCAAGCCCCTCTGCTGCATTGGGTAACTATATATTTGGTTCATCTCTTGCCTACTACACTTATCTTATTGACACTACTGTAAACAACGGTAATCTTGTTTATTTTGGCTTGCCTAACCCGGCAACTGGGTTAAACCAGGAGTATGATGAGGTTACAAGTGGCAGCTATAACGAAGCCTCTTTAACTTTTGCAGGCGGCATGAATGATAAGGTCTTCCTGGGTTTCAGCCTTAACGTTCCCATCATTAATTATCGCAGGGATATAACACTTACAGAAAGTGATGCCACCAGCAATCCAAATAACAATTTTGCGTATTCAACTTTTACGCAAAGCTTTCGCAGTAATGGTGTTGGTTTAAATTTTAAAGTTGGTATTATTTATAAACCACAGGACAATTTCAGAATTGGATTGGCTTTGCATTCACCGTCATTTATCTGGTACAAGGATAAGATAAGGGCCAGCATGACAACAAACACTGAGAACTATATTAACGACCCTAATTATCCCAATGGCACTGTTAGCGCCAATAGTGACGATTTTAACGGTGGCAACCCCGGCGAGGTAGATTACCAGTTGCAAACAGCAGCTAAGGCTATTGTAAGTGCCACCTACCTTTTTAACCCTGTAGCAGACCCAAAAAAACAACGCGGGTTTATAACAGCGGATATTGAATATACAGGCTATGGCGCTTCAAAATTTTTGCCCTACAGTTCCAATAATTCAAGCAACAGCGATGATTATTACAGCACGCTTAACAGCACAACAGCAGACTATCTTAAGGGTAATATAAACGTGCGTTTAGGTGGTGAATTGAAGTTTGACCCACTGGCGTTCCGTCTTGGTTTTGGCTATTACGGCAGCCCTTACCGCGATGCCTCAATAAGTGCAAATAAGCTTTTGTTTGCAGGCGGTGCAGGCTACCGCAACCACGGTATGTTTGTTGACCTTACCCTTATTGAAACAATTAATAAGGATGTAAGTTTCCCCTACCGGTTAAACGACAAGCCAAATACTTACGCGGCAATAACCAATAACCGCACAAACGTTATTCTTACAATCGGCTTTAAAATATAGTAGGTTATAGGTTCTCCGCTGTATAACGCTTATAAGTGGTATCGCGTTCCGCTCCGTATCATTATACAATATGTGGTTTTTATGCTGTTGAGACTAATTCAAGCTTTTCAAGTATTGCCATATTAAGGGCAAACTACTAAAAACACATGTCTATTAAGAAATATATATCATTAGCCATAGCGGGCCTTGGTCTCTGCCAGGTAACGGCTGCCCAAACATCAACGGATTATACTAAGTACCACAATGAAGTTGTGCATGCCGGGGAAATAATTGCTGCAGAAAAATATGCAGAGGCAATATTGATTTTTGAAAAGTTGTTCCAATCATATCAGTATGTTTTTCTGAAAGATTATAAAATCGCTGCCCAACTCGCCATGTTTCTAAAAGATGAAAACAAAACACTATATTTTATCAGGCTCGGCATTTCTGACGGGTGGACCATGGATGAAATTGTTAAAGATCCATTCTTTAAACCACTGCAAAAAAATCCCGGCTGGAATAGTTTGACCCTGCAATATGACTCGCTTCATAAAAAATACAGCGAGCGAATAAATCAATCACTCAGAGCAGAAACCGAGGCGATGTTTAAGCGAGATCAGAAGCTTGATCTTCCGTATTATTTAAGGTACGGACAAAAAGCTAAAGAGCGATATGCCATAAGGAAATTCGCGCCGAACAGTGAGCGGCAGATGAAACGATTGGATGGGATATTGTCAGTGTACGGTTACCCGGGAGAAAAAATTATAGGTAATGATTATTGGGCCTCAACTATCCTCGCCCATCACAATTCAATTGCACCCGACTATCAAAAGACCGATACCCTTTATCCCATGTTAAGGCCAAAATTATTAATGGCAATTCAAAGAGGTGAGCTTGCACCCTGGGATTTCGCAATAATCGAAGATTGGTATGTTGCGGTAAAATCGACGCATAAGCAGTCTGCCTTCGGCTATATTGAAAAGCTTAACCAGGAAGAATTGGAACAATCAGAAAAGCTGCGTAAAAGCATAGGTTTATGTTCTATAACTACAAGAAACAAGCTTGTTGATATTCAAAAGAAGACTGGAATGAACCTGTATTTAGATGGCGCGCAATGGGTTGAAGGGGACATAATACTAGTAAAAAATGGCAACTAATTGAAATATTCAAGACTTAATCAGGCAGTCGGGATTAATTTAAAAATCACTGCAAATTAAAAGGTAATCCCAAAAACTGCCAGATTAAGTAATAACCATTACATGCTATTTTATTTCAACGCTTTGCACCTGGCTGTCAACATTTATAAACCTTGCGGATTGTGATAAAAATCCTGCACCATAATTAAGCTCAACCCTTCTCTTCTTACCGTTCTTTAGCGTTAATATGGCGTATTTATCACCGGGTTTTACCGCCATTTTCTTTGCACCATCATTTAGCAAAAACACTTTTAAAGGCCCCCTGTTCTGCGATGCAGCCAGCAGGCATTGCCCATTTTTGTTGCTTAGCTTTACCAGCGCCTTGCCATTGCCCGGTATAAATATGCCGCTTTGCAATATGCTTAATGGAGTAAACCCACCTTTGCCATCACCTTTTAGCACCAAGCCGTTCATGGCGTCATACCTGCCCACACTAACTTCCGTTCCGTAATCGTTGCCGTTTATCACCACATCAAGGTTACCATCCCCGTCAACATCTTCAGCCACCATTCCGTACACAGCACTTATTTGCGCCATTGCCGGTAAAGGCATCATGGTAAAATGCCCGTTACCATCATTGCGAATGTAGCTGCTTGTAAAATTATTGGCTGAAAGTATAAGTGCATCCTTTAACTCTGCCGGCGTTAACAAACTATCCATTATAGCTGTAGCATACGCTCTGTAGGTGGGAAATTTTCTTCTAAACTCAATCATTTGCCTTATCTCGTCATCCCTAAGCTGTGCCGGGTATTCCCGCATGGTAGTGTCTTCCGCCGATGTTGGCAGGTAGATTGATGGCAATGCATCGTATATGCCATTATTATCAAAATCCTTGGCGTAAACCCGAACAGGATACTGCGTTGTTGGGCGGTAGAAGGAATTTTGCCCCGTGTTACCTACTATATAGTCTATATCGCCATCGTTATCAAAATCGCCCGGTATTATGCTGTTCCACCAGCCTTTTTCGTTTTCTAATCCTGTTTGCAATAATTGCAGTGTACCATGATTATTTTTAAAGAATTTTAGCGGCATAAACTCGCCGGCAATAATCAGGTCAGTCCAACCGTCGTTGTCAAAATCAGTCCACAATGCATCACATGTCATTCCCACGCTGTCAAGCCCTTTGGCTACAGTATTAGTTACATCTGTAAATTTTACCTGGCCATTTTTTGAGTCGTTCCTGTAAATAAAACACGATACCGGCCTTGGGTATTGGTTAGGCACACAACGCCCTGCTACAAACAAGTCAAGGTCTCCATCATTATCATAGTCCACCGCACGCACGCACGATTTACTGGTATAATTTGCAGGCAGCGCCAATGAATCGTATTTAAAATTACCCTTGCCGTCGTTTATATATAACCGGTCGTTATAGGCAGTACTGCCAGCCGGGCTATTATAACCACCGCTGCTTATAAACATATCAAGGTCGCCGTCCCCATCTGCATCAAACAGCAAAACGCCCATGTCGTTGCTTGTTTTATTGCTGCTGGTTGCGCCGGGCAACAATGGTTTTGTTACAAACGTTCCGTTAGCCTGCTGGGTTAATACCTGGGCACTGTAACCGGGTGAGCCTGCCATTACTATATCATCAAGCCCATCACCGTTTATATCCCCGGCGGCCAGGCCAGGTGCGTAATCACTTAGCTTATGGGGCAGCAATTTTTGCACATTAAAATCAATCACATCATTTTCTTTGTGTACAATATTTGCTTTTATCGAATCGGAGATTTCAGTAAACAATGTGTGTTCTGCTTTTACCGGGTGTGTCCAGTTATAGCTTTCATTTGCATCTGCCTGTTTTACTTTTAACACCTGGTTGGCGGCCACATTTTTCAGTAACTGTTGTTTACCGTTTGGCCACTTAATTAGCACTGTATCTACCGTGGCAAGGTTGCCTAAACCAAAATGTGCGCCTAACTGGTCTGTACTTAAATAACCCCTGTACGGAGTATTTTCAAATACCTGCACCTTACCATGGTCATAATGCAGCTCTGCAAACGCACCAAGGCCATTTACGTTTTGCGTATCGCCCGAAAAGTTTACTGTAAGAAAATGATTTGTGTGTTCTTTTGGGTCGTTGCTCTTATTGCGAAACAGAAGCGGTTCATCATCTATATTATTCACTACGTAGTCAAGTGCACCATCATTATCAAGGTCAACGTATACCCCTCCATTAGAAAATGAGGGCGAGTTTATGCCCCAATCGTCGGTAACATTACTAAATGTAAGGTTGCCATTATTGCGAAATGCAAAGTTCTTTATTCTAACCTGCGGTATTTTTTCAAGCAGTTGTTGTTTTGATGCATACGCCCCTGATTCATTACGAAATGCAATAAAATCATGGTCGGTAACATCTTTGGGGTAACCATTCGTAATAATAATATCCCTATATCCGTCATTATCAAAATCCGCCACTATTGGCGTCCAGCTCCAGTCGGTTTCCGACATTCCTGCCATAAAAGATACATCGCTGAAAACAGGGTCGCCTATTGAGTCATTGCTTTTAACGGTTGGCCCCTGGTTTATTTGCAGGGAGTTTCTTACATACTGGTATTGGTATTTTAAAAAATCTGAGTTCTGGTAAATATTGTAGCTTATTGTATTAAGCATCATTTTTTTGCGCCAGTTGTCCCTCGGGCTCATATCCAGTTCAACTACATCCGCCAGTCCATCATTATTCATGTCTACAACGTCCTGTCCCATTCCATTTGCTGAAGTATGCTTAAAGTATTGGGTAACCTTATCAGTAAACGTTCCATTCCCATTATTGATATATAATATATCCTGCGACAAAAAATCGTTGGATACATAAATATCTTTCCAGCCATCTTTGTTAAAGTCTGCAATGGTAGCACTATGGCCGTAACCTTCAATAGTAATACCAGCCTGCTTTGAAACATCAGTAAAAACGGGGTGTTTAAGCGTTGCATCCCAGTCGTTACGGTATAACCTGCCGGTGCTGGGAAAAGAACCATCGGTTATCCTGGGGCGAAATACTGAGGGGTTACTGCCTTTAACTATCTCATTAACCGTAAGGTACATGTCCAGGTCCCCATCATTGTCATAGTCAAAAAACTGCGCCATTGTTGAATAGCTGGTATCGTCAAGGCCATACTCCTTCGACATTTCTTCAAAGTGCGGTACACCGTTTTTATCCGCACCCTTATTAATGTATAAAAGATTTCTTCTTTTTTCCGGGTTTGACGAAATGGTTGCACAAACATATATATCCAGCCACCCGTCGTTGTTAATATCAACTACCGAAACACCCCTGCACCATTTGCCATTTCCCCCAACCTTAGCCTCATCTGTTACGTCTTTAAACACAAAATTGCCCTGGTTTATATACAGCTTGTTTGATACAATATTGCCAGTAAAATACAGGTCCTGTAAGCCGTCATTATTAAAATCACCCACGCCTACTCCCCCGCCATTGTATATGTTAGTCATATCAAGCGGGTTAATTGAATCATTCTCAGTGATCTGGTTTACAAAATGAATATTTGAATGATCAGAAGATATGGCTTCAAATAAAACAGGCTTATGGGTACACGAGAAAAAAGTGAATGCTGATACAGCTACAGCAATGCGACCGATAATTTTCATCGAAGGATGTTTGTTTACAATATTAAAGAAAATAAATACAGTTGTTTGGTTTGGGTGCCTTTATTAAAAGGCTTTCATCCAATTCAATATTATAAAAAATATTTAATCAAAACTTATAAACCTGTTAGTTGGTTGGTATTTATAAAAGGCAGCAAAGTTGGGTGCTTTTAATAGCAAATTATTATAAATGCAAGTTAGTAATTTTAATAACTATCTTATTAATAAAACAGTTCCTGTTTTTACAACATGCCTGCCTGCTGTTGATACCAGTTCAAAATGGTAAACATAAGTACCTGGCGGCTGCGGGCGTCCGTTATACGTGCCATCCCATGCACCATAGGCATTTTTTGTTTCATAAACAAGTTGCCCCCACCGGTCATAAATTATCAACCTCAACAATTTGTAATTATCCAGTGCAACTATACCAAACTTATCATTGTGGTAGTCGCCATTTGGTGTAAAAGCGTTAGGTACAAAAATATCGTTATATACTTTTACAACCACATCGTCGCTTACGCTGCCGCAACCAAGGGTTGAGCTAACGTTTAATGTATACACTGTTTCACTAACGGGGTATACATGCGGCTTAACAGCATGGCTATCATCTATATACACTGCAGGCGACCAGCTATAATTTACATTGGTACCTTTTACAATGCCATTAAGTATGGCGGTATCACCAAGAAGTACCGATTTATCTGGCCCCGCATTAGCAACGGGATTTCGATATACATCAATTGTTACATAGGCCGAATCCTGGCAACCATAAACATTTGTAACAAGCACTTTGTATATTGTCGAATCTTTTGGCTGGGCCAGAGGGTTTGCAATTGTGGAGTCAGAGAGCCCTGCAGAAGGCGACCATTTATAAGTTACATCATCCGGCGACGATGCTGTTAGTTTTTCTGATAAACCTTCGCAAATGGGGTATCCAGCAACAGTGTTAACGGTGCTGCCCGGAAAGACCTTTAAATAAAAAGTGTCTAACGATACACAATTAAAATAAAATGTTTCTTTTAGCTTATACAACCCTGAATCCGGGTATACAACATTTGGTATAGTTGAGGCGGGGTCGTTTGATTGATAGTTATTGGGGCCCGTCCATAATACCTGCAGGGCATGGGGGTCTGTTTCAGGGAAAAAGAATGGCTTATATAAGCAGCCAAGCATGCTTTGTGGAGCAGCGTGTGCTACAAGCGGGTGAATTGTTGTTCTTATTACATTTGATGTTATCCTGCATTTAGGGGAATTGATATTGGCCTTTTCTGCAATGGCAATACGATACAAAATAGTACCCGTGTCCCTGTGGGGTACCTTATAAGTGGTGCCGGTTTGGCCTTGTATGTCAACCCAGGTTAAACCCGAATCAAGGCTTTTTTGCCATTGCAATACCGGGTTATCAAACCCCTGGGAATACTGGGCCGTCATCACAAACGGGTTGCTTGCATCTGTATAATCTGCGCACACATCACCGGGCCCCTGCGTGCCATCCAAATCCACTGAAATTGAAGGCCCGCAAGGGCTAAATGTAATGTCATCAATTGCAAAACCTGCCCCGCAGCCGTATTTTGGGTTTACAGTTATAGTAAGATATGCAGCATCAATATCCTGTGGTGTGCGCAGCGCAAACCCAAAAAACTTCCAGTCTTTATCTTCAACAATCGGCAAATCCCCTGTGCTGTCTATGCCAAGCGTTACACCCGCCAGGCTTTTTATGGTAAAGATCAAATTGGGTAAAACAGGCTTCCCACCGCAGGCCAGGTTGGTCATTACCCCGGTAACCCACACGCCAAACTGGTAAACGGTATTGCCGCAAAGGTCTTTAAGCGTATCTCCATATACCGTACCGGGCGTACTTTCTGCGTTAACCAACATGCAGTTACCGCCTGCATTGCCAGTATGGTCGCCTGTTATTTTTGTCCAAGTATGGGGACCGCACCCAAAAATAAAGCCAGTAAGCAAATACGTACCTTTTGTAGGGCAGTCGTACGCCGGTGTATATGTGGTTTTATAAGGTGGTAATGTGTAGCCGCTGCTGCCAAAAGTTTCATTTAATATAGGGTCGCCTAAACTGCCATTGCACACCTGCGCATGTGTAACCTGCAGGCCAAGTATGCAAAACAACACAAGCAGTTTCACGGGTTTCATATCAACTTTTATCGTCTTTATACTTTTTGGTTAAATTATTTTTTAAGCCGCTGTGCAATTGTAATATATTACGCAATTTATCTTAAATAGGCCGTATCAATTATTCTTGCCCATGTTTTTTAAGATAATAAAAGGTGGCGCATGCTGCCAGTCTGTTTTAGACTTAATAAACGAAGGCGCAACCGAAAAATTTCCCAATAGCAGGTCTGTTTTTCCATCTCCGTCAAAATCCCCTGCATCCATTGTAAGCCACCTGCCTAATTGCCCTTCAGGCAGGCTGTAAGGTACAAAATCATAATTGCCTTTATTTTCAAGGTATACAAAACCCTCCTCAGGCTGGTGCTCATAATCTGCGAAGTACGAAATAGTTGCAATATCAAGGTCGCCATCATTGTCAAAATCACGCGCAATTGCCTTGTAGCAACCGTTTATAGGGAAAAAATATTTTTGGGTGAAGTTGTATTTTCCGTCATTTAAAAAAATATATACGCCGTGGTATGGCTTTAACACTCTTGAGTAATCAGCATTGTCGCCGCAGGTATACAAAATGTCAGGGTAGCCATCCTTATTAAAATCATCAAATTCAAAATAAGATGAGCCATATATTGGCGGAAACCTTAACACTTCCCGTTCTGAAAACTGGCCATTCCCAAGGTTGGTGAACAGAAAAATGCCCTCCTCCCCTTGTGTAAATAGTGCCCAAATATCAGGCAGGCCATCGTGGTTATAATCATTTATATATACTTTTATCGGGCCGGGATACGGCCTTAATACATGCTTTGTAAATTGCCTGTTCCCCATGTTTTCCATCCAGCATAGTTCACCCTGTAAAAACCCAAATTCACATACTATATAATCTTCTCTTTTATCATTATTTAAATCAGAAGCAATTATTTCAACGGGCCTTTCAAGATTATTAAACAATGCCTGAGTATCTGGCTGCATTTTATTGTTCGGTAAAATGTTTACATAGCCTGCAGCGCCATACTTTCCATTATTAGGGTTTAAAATACCTATGTTGGTTGTGAGCCATTTCCTATTATTTATATCAATATGCACTACAGGTCCCTTGGTTTGCACTGAATCAAAGGGAACAAGGTTTTTATCAAACCTGTAAACCACTTGTTTTTTTGCGTCGCATATAATAATCGGAGTTGCGGGGTTGGAAGTATCTATTTTCACATAGGTTGTAGTTGGTACAGGGTATTGGAATTTTGGTATAACTGATGTGAACTGCGACATGTTTTTCTTAATAGCGTAAGGCCTTTTTTGAAGAGACGGCATGGTGTCTGGCGATATTGATGTATAGTAATCGATAATATGCTGCCAGTCTTCATCCCCAAGCATGGGTTTTTGAGGATAAAAATTTCTGTCGAGCCCCATGTCATATTTATACGAAGGATAGCTTTTTTGCCTGAAGTAAAAAATACCTAACCTTGGTCCCATGTTCGGCAATATATCCGTCTCCCACGTTCTTGTATCAGCCCATGATGGATCAGGCAGCATGTGGCATGACTGGCAATAATTAATTGCCAGGGCCTTTCCTGCTTTAATACTTGACGTTGATATATTTTGATGGGAAGCGTTTTTATTAACCCCGTTGCAAGAATAAAAAAAACAAAGGCAAAATAACATTGCCCAGCCAAGCAGGGCTATTTGTCTACTCAGTTTCACTAAAACGTTTTTACAAATATCAAAACGAATTGAAGATACAGGAAAAAAAAGAGGTAGAATAAATCTATTCTACCTCTTTTCAAAGCTTAAAAAATTATATTCTCCCTATTAATAGCCTTTGTTTTGAACCAGCCTTATTTTTCCATCAGAGTTCAATTTATCAAGTTCACCCTGTGGGATTGGGAAAAGTTCATTCTTATTAGGTGTCCAGTGTGCATTCTTCTTTAATGGCAGAATGGCCCTCCACCTGTCGTAATAAGCATTTAAAACAGTATTTGCATCACCCCACCTTACAAGGTCAAAGAAACGATGCCCTTCCATAGACAGCTCAAGCCTTCTTTCAAATTTAATTGCTTTCATGGCATAAGTTGCATCAGGGAAAGATGTGTAGTTAGCAATTTTATAAGTATCAGCAGGTGTAGTTTGTTTAATATAAGTCGCACTTGCTGCATCATAATCGCTGTTTGCATAAACCCATCCTGTTGGGTTAGCAGCCCTGGTACGAACCTGGTTTACATACTGCATAGCTGTAGGCAAATCACCAGCCTGAACAGCGCATTCAGCAGCCATTAACAGCACATCGGCAAAACGTATCAGGTCTACGTTGTTTGCAGTAAGCTCAGTTGGCGCCCAGTAGGCACTGCCCTGGTCAGTAAAGCCTCCTTTCTGAGAAGAAGCATATACATCTTTCTTAGGGCTCAGGTGGCCGTCAGCTCCCGGGTTTCTTACCCATGAATCACCAGGATGCGGGCCCCAATCCAAATATGGTATACCTTTTCTGCCTATAGCCCAGTCAACCCTTGGGTCAAGATTTCCAACATAAGGTGTAGTTGGGTCACTTACATTGTTACCATTAAACCATGTATCTAACAACGGCAGGCCGGTTGCATCTGTTTTGTAAGCATTTGCAAGATCTTGTGACGGGTTGTAGAAACCGCAGCAAGCACCAGGGCCGCCTGTGTAAGGGAAGTTTAATATATCTCCGTAGTTACCATTAGGATCGCCACCCCAATCAACCGAAGAACCATCCTGTACTGATGTTTGCGCAGCAAATACAGACTCTGGGTTATTCTTTTGCGCCGGGTTAAAGTTTGAAAAATAGTGCGGCATTAAAGCATAGCTTGCACCACCAGGTGTTTTGCCATTGGCAATAATATCCTTGAACAGGGTATATGCATCAGCATAATCTTTCTGGTAAAGATAATATTTTCCTAAAAATGCTTTAGCCGCAGATTTATTAACCCTGCCAGCATCTGGCATGGTTTCGGGCAGGTTATCAACCGCAAATTTAAGATCAGCTATTATTTTAGCTGTAACACCAGCATCGTCTGTATTTACCACATCAGTATGGGTAGGGTCTACAGATTCATCCGCAAAAACTATGTGGCCATATACCTTTTGCAGCTCCATGTGGTAAAACGCACGAAGAAAGCGGGCCTGCGCTGCAATAACTGTAGTGTCAGAGATACCGGTTGCAATACGCATAATTTTTAAAACGTCGTTACACCTTTGCGCTGCTGAATACATAGCAACCCATTTTGAAGGGAATGAGCCTGTAGATGGCGTAATTGTCCAGTCTTCCACAGCAGCAATATCAGCAAAGTCACTTGGGTCAGATCCTTTATAGGCATCATCAGAAGCAACACCGCCAAATACCCAGTTTGATGCAGCAGATAGTTCACCATCGCCAGCAACGCCTTCGCCGTCAAGCAGTGAATAAGCCCCGATCAGCAAACCCTGCACACCTTTGTCGGTGGCAAGTATCTGCGGGTTCAGCGTTCCCAATGGCGGCCTGTTCAAAAAACTTTTACCGCAGGCAAACGCCACAACAGCAAGAATAAGCGTTATTGGAATTAAAAATTTATAGTTTTTCTTTTTCATATAGTCTGATAAATTATTTGATTAAAAAGTAAGGTTTACACCAACAAGATAAGAAGGCGTGTGGGGGTAGTTACCCTGGTCAATACCAAACTGCCTTGTATTTTGAAGGTCACTACTTTGCAATTCAGGATCCAAACCATTGTATTTTGTAAGCGTGAACATGTTAGCAGACTGTACATAAACCCTGAAACGGTCAATACCAACCCTTGACAATACTTTTGAAGGTATTGTATAACCAACCTGTATTTGTTTGCAACGGAAGTAAGAGGCATCACTGAGGAAATAGCTGCTGGTTGACTGGTCTGTGCTAAACCCACCGGCTGTGCGCAACAATGGGATGGTAGTATTTGTATGTGTAGGAGTCCATGCATTAAGTGCAACATCCCTTCTTATACCTCCCTTAAAGAAGTCGGGGAAATCAGTATAATACAATGTCTGGTTATAAATTTGACCACCTTGCGAGCCAAAGAAGAACGCAGAGAAATCGAAGTTTTTGTAGCTGGCTGAAAGGTTGATACCATAAGTAAAGTCTGGGTTAGGATCACCTATCCAGGTCCTATCGTTAGCATCAATCTTGCCATCACCGTTTATGTCTGCATATTTAAACACACCAGGCTGGGCGTCTGTTTGTGTTGGAGATTTTGCAACATCATCAGCACTCTGGAAAAGACCTACAACCTTGTATCCAAAAAATGCACCGAAAGGATGTCCTACTTCAAAACGGTTAACAATAACGTTCCTTATTGTATAACCATCAAAATAATCACCACCAGGTATAGATATTATTTTGTTTTTGTAAGAAGTTATGTTTGCACTAATAGTAAATTTAAAATCCCTGCCAACTGAGCCATGATAAGCACCGTTAAATTCAAGACCGGTGTTTTGGTTATCAGCAGCATTGATGTTTGGTTGTTGCGCGTCACCCGAGAACAGAGGGTCGCCATTAAGATTGGTGTTTACGTATAACAATCCACTTATTTTCTTCTGGAACCACTCAAAACTAAAGTCAAATTTATTGTTGAACAAGGTAGCGTCTATACCAACGTTCTGGATGACATCACCTTCCCATGTAGTTTGTTGGTTACCAATATTGCTCCTGTAAAAACCAGCATAAGGCGAAGTGCTTGAACCAGATATATCATAGAAAGATTTACCAGCCCGGGTTGAATACAAGTTAAATGGATTAGTAGCGGGAACGTCACTATATGTACCTAATTTACCCCAGCTGTAACGTAGTTTCAAATCGTTGATCCATGAAACATTTTTCAGGAATTTTTCCTGTGATACCCTCCATGCTGCAGAAACACCGGGAAAATAACCCGTATTAAAGGCCGGATCAAATACTGAAGCCTGGTCCCTTCTTACGGTTGCATTTAACAGGTATTTACCCATATAGCCATACTCTAACTTAGCAAGTTGAGACCAAACTGTAATATTACCGGCACCACCTGAGTTAGCCTGTGTACCTGAACCTGCGTTCAATACCCAATAATTAGGGTCTTCAGAGAAATAATTGCTCCTGTTTGCTGAAAAAAACCTGTAACTACTGCTATAAGCCTCAGTGCCCACAAGTACTTTTACGCTGTGCTGTCCAAAAATATTGGAATAGGTCAGTGTATTTGTATACGTCCAGCTTGAGTTATAATCTGCGTTTTCACTAAACGAGTTTGACCCTGTATTGCCTTCAGCGTTCTCATAACCAACAAAGTTGAAGTTATAAGAATAGTCGTTGTTTATTACACCGCCAAAACTTGAATGTAAAGTGAAGTGTTTTAAGAAATCAATATCCGCATAAACGTTTCCGTTTATTGACCACGTGTTGTTCTTATTATCTTTTGTGCGGTAAAGGTCTGCATAAGGGTTATGGGCATTACCCAGATCCTGCGATTTTGTACCAGCAAAATTGCCCATTATATCGTAAACCGGGATGATCTCATCTTCGCGGAAAGCAACGCTGAAAGGGCTGCCTTCACCCTGGTTACCAAAAATGGGGTTTGTTTTATAGTATACATAAGCGTTTTCGCCCACACGTATATGGTCTTTAATATTAAACTGGGTATTAGCCCTTACTGAATAACGTTTCTGGAATGAGTAATCAGCAATACCTTCCTGGTCAAGATAACCTAAAGCAAAAAAGTAAGAACTTTTATCGCTGCCTGAGCTTATTGACAGGTTATGGTTTTGCTGAGGTGCATTCCTTGTAATGGTGTTGTACCAGTTTGTACCGGCTTTATTAGCCTTTGTGATCTGGTTGTTGTTAATATCATATTTGGCAGGGTCAGCATCCGGGTTTCCCTGGAAAGCACCATAAGGAGTTATATAGTCAGGCAAAACCGGAGTGGCGCCTATACCATATTGCTTGCTTCCCCAATTCGCGTCTCCTACATGCAAGCCTGAATTTATTTTCGACTGCCATAAAGCATTGGCTTCCTGAGTTGGGTTTGCCATGTCAAAGCCAGGGCCGCGTGTAACAACACCATAATAACCATCATAGTTTACAACAGCTTTACCTGATTTACCCCTTTTAGTGGTAATGATAATAACGCCGTTTGCACCAGCAACCCCATAAATTGAGGCCGATGCATCTTTTAACACCTGCACAGACTCGATGTCAGCAGAGTTGATATTATGCAAATCGCCGCGCACACCGTCAACAATTACAAGCGGGTTGTTGTTGTTGAAAGTGGTTATACCACGAATGCGTATTTCACTTGCAGCACCTGGCTGGCCTGAAGTGATTACAGTTAAGCCAGAAGCACGGCCTTGTAAAGCTTCTTCACCAGTACCTACTGGCGTTTGCTTCATATCGGCAACGTTAACTACTGAAACTGCACCGGTAATTTCCTTTTTCTTTTGTGCGGTGTAACCGGTTACCACAATTTCGTCAAGGCTTGATACTTTATCAGCCAATGACACATTTACGGGACCTGAACCGATTGTAACATCCTGGTCAGCAAAACCTACTGAACTAACAGTAAGCACATTTTTACCTGAAGGAACAGAAATAGTAAACGCACCGCTAATATCAGTAGCGGTGGCAACATTTGTTCCTTTTACGGTAACGGTGGCGAAAGAAACAGGCTGATTTGTTTTTGCACTGGTAACGGTACCCGATACCTTTCGTTGCGCAAACAAAGTGCCTGAGATTAACATACAGATAACTACTGTACACACACGTACAGACAAGCGATCGAGTTTTTGTCTCATAAGCGGGCGAGTTTGGTTGTTTGATAATTTGGGACGGGATAAAATTAACTATTTGTTATGGAAATCAGCAAAAAAAAAATTGTGTTTTTTTTGAAAATGTGTCAAACATACACTATGTAAATGTGTAATTTATACACATCAATATGACTCGTTTAGCCCAACGCAACCGATTGCAAGCTTTGTGCGCCCGATTCAATGAAATCCATGCTGAAAGCGGGTTTCCAAATAATAAGGGGATCTTTTTTAAACCAGGTTACCTGCCTTTTTGCGTAGTGGCGGGTATTTTTTTTCACATTGCTAATGGCTTTTTCAAGTGTGCATTTTCCGTCAAAAAAGTCAAAAAATTCTTTGTAACCAACGGTCTGCAAAGCGTTAAAACGCCTGTAAGGCAGTAAATTATGTGCTTCGTTACTTAGCCCGCTATGCACCATTTCGTCAACCCTTGTATCAATATTAGTATATAGTAAAGGGCGTGGTAGATCAATGCCAATTTTTAGTATATTGAAAGGCCTTTTGGCTGGCTGCTTTTTTTGGTAGTTTAGTATTGATTTACCAGTACCAAGTTTTACCTGCAGCGCCCGCAGAAGCCTGTGCGGGTTTTGCTTTTCGCCTGCCTGCCAAAAAGCCGAGTCAGTTTCCATTACCTGCTGCTGCAACCATTGCAGGCCATGATTATTGTAATTTTCAATAATGCTGTTACGCAGTGCTTCGTCTATAGCCGGTATTTCATCCAGGCCTTCACAAAAAGCTTTAATGTACAAACCGGTGCCCCCCACCATAACAGCAAACCTGCTGTTTTTAAATATTTCATCTGCCGCATGCAGGGCATATTCCTCAAAAGTTTGGGCAGTAACAGCATCAATAATGCTGTGCGAGTTTATAAAATAATGCTTAACCTGTTGTAATTGTTCATTGGTGGGTTTTGCTACGCCAATGTCAAGTTCACGGAAACATTGCCTTGAGTCGGCAGAAATAATACTTGTTCCAAGGTGTTTGGCCACCTGAAGCGATAAAGCAGTTTTACCACTGGCAGTTGGCCCCACTATTATAATAACGGTATTAACCACAATTGTAACCTTGTTTTTCTAATTGCCTTACCCCGGAAAAATGCTCTTTATTATTTATAAGGAAAAAAAATATTTTATGTTCCGGCAACACAACAACTGGCATTTTGTGTTGTGTCACTCACTGCGCCTTTCAGTTCTTTATTCATCCACTCAATGACCATTGACCAATGACCAATGAACTTCCTATTTCGGCAGCACATATAACGTTACATCTTCAAGAGTAATAGCTTTACCCGACAATATTACAAGTCTTTCAACTACATTTCTAAGCTCACGTATATTACCCGTCCAGTTGTGTTTTTGCAGGGCATCCATCGCTTTTTTATCTATTGCCTTTTTAGCCTGGCCGTAGTCTTCAGCAATATCATTTAAAAATTTATCAACCAGCAGCGGTATATCTTCCCGGCGCTCATTAAGCGATGGCACATGAATTAATATTACGCTTAAGCGGTGGTATAAATCGAGTCTGAAGGTTTTTTCCTCTACTTCTTTCAACAGGTCTTTGTTTGTTGCAGCAACAATTCTAACATCAACATTTATTTCTTTATCGCCCCCTACCCTTGTTATTTTACCTTCCTGCAGGGCCCGCAGCACTTTTGCTTGCGCACTCAGGCTCATATCCCCTATTTCATCAAGAAAAAGCGTACCGCCATTAGCCTGCTCAAACTTACCAATGCGCTGCTTTATAGCAGATGTAAACGAGCCTTTTTCATGGCCAAACAATTCACTTTCTATTAATTCGCCTGGTATGGCGGCGCAGTTAACTTCAACAAGCTGGCTTTCGTTACGGCTGCTTTTTTCGTGTATCCATCGCGCAACAAGCTCCTTGCCTGCACCATTTTCACCGGTTATTAAAACACGGGCATCTGTTGGGGCTACTTTTTCAATCGTATCTTTAATGCGTTTCATTGCATCACTTTCACCAGTCATTTCCTCAACGCGCCTCACTTTTCGTTTTAACGTACGTGTTTCTTTGTTAAGTATATTCTTGTCAAGGGCATTGCGTATGGTTATCAGAAGGCGGTTAAGATCCGGCGGTTTGGCAATATAGTCATAAGCACCCTTTTTAACGGCATCAACCGCGGTTTCAATAGTACCATGCCCGCTAATCATTATAATGGGTACATCCGGATTTTTTTCAGTGGCCTTCGATAAAAATTCAAGACCATCTAATTTTGGCATTTTTATATCGCACAGTATTACATCGTATAACTTTTCATTAAAACATTTCCAGCCCTCTTCCCCGTCTGCGGCTTCATCTATTTTAAACCCTTCGTAAGATAATATTTCCCCCAGCGTTTTACGTATGGCTTTTTCATCATCAATGATCAGGATGTTTGGCATAGTTTACTTTTAGTTTTGCGAATATAGTAAGGATAATTTTTAACGCACAGCGGCAGCAGTGTATATTAACAGTTTTGTTATTTAAAGCAAATCCTGCAACACTGCTGCACACCTCTTTGTAAAAGCACTAAACAAAATAATCCAGCTATTGTTGAAAGCCCGCAAGTTTATGTAATTGAGATGGGTTATAGATGTTGCCATCTTTTATAACGGTTTGTACATTTCTTATGCTGCGAATATTTTGCAAGGGGTTACCATCAACAATTATAATATCGGCCTTTTTGCCTTCGGTTATCGAGCCTGTCGTGTTATCTATTTTCATTGCTCTTGCGGGTGTAATTGTTGCTGTTTGTATAGCCTGCATGGACGTAAGGCCCGCTTCAACATACAATTCAAGTTCCCTGTCCACGCTAAAGCCGGGAAAACCCATATCAGTACCTGCAACAATAGTTACGCCATTATTATACAGTTGCTGCACTATTTGCTTATAGTTTTTCATTACAGCCTTTCCTGTTTTTACATCGTTATCTGTGGCAACACCGGTGTTAATAAACAACGGCTTCATAGGTTCAGGCAGTGTTGCAAATGCGGGCTCAATTATAGTAATGCTGTCTTTCAGTGATCGGTAAGCCAGCTCAAATACTCCAAGCGTTGGGTCAATTACAGTATGGTGTTCTTTCAAAAAATTTATTACGGTTGCATTGGCAGGGTCATCAAAATTAATAGATCCATCCTTATTCTTTTTCATTACAGAAGAAACATACTGCACATGGTTTATCATATCCATACCAGAATCTACGCCTTGCTGAATGGTCATCCCAAAGGGTATGTGACCGGTTACGGTGAGGCCATCGGCGTGCGCCTCGTCACAAATAGCTTTTACTATCGCTGGTTTAACCGAGCTGTAAATTTTTATCTGTACAAACCCGTTTTGTTTATAGCGCTGCACTTCAGCAACAGCTTCTTCTTTTGTGCTGGCCTGTATTATACCCAGGGCAAATGCCCCTTTGCCATCAATGATACCCGCTTTTAAAATATGCGGGCCTACCCCCCTTCCCTCATCAATAGCTGTTTGTATGGTGTTGATATATCCAAATTCATTTCCGCAATCTCTTACCGTTGTAACACCCGCTGCAAGGTACGCAGGGCCCCATTCAGCTTGTTCAAAATGCGAATGCATGTCCCACAGGCCGGGTAATATTGTTTTTCCTTTTGCATCAATAATAAAAGCACCTGCCGGAACTACTACCTCACCGGCAACACCCACCTTTTTTATAATGCCATTCTCAATAAGTACTGTTGCATTGGTAATGGCTTTATCATTTACAACATCTATCAGCGTGCCATTTTTTATGGCAATAATATTTTGTTTTATAAACGATGGTTTGGCCGCATTTGTAAATAAACGCATACCATAAATTGCAGCCTTGTTAATAAGGGCAGGCAATATGCTTTCGTAAGGCTCAAACATCATTTCCTGCTTATCACCTTCAGCATCATTTGTTATAAGGCAAAACAATTGCCCTTCTTTATTCATCCACGCAAGCTCATTGCCCCAAATAATTCCTTTAATAATATACCGATCCAGCTCGATTGAGGTGTTACCAAGCATAACCGTATCGCTGCCATCTTTTTTAATTTCAACGCTTCCACCCGGTAATGTATTTATCACTTGAGGTTTGTTATGCATTTGCCAGTAATGTATCAGCATCATCTGCTGTGTTGCCGGTGAATAACCTGCGACAGGAAAAGTATTTTCTTTCAGGTGCGTTGTGTAGGATGAATCATCAACTTTTATATAGCCTGTTTTATTGCTGATAGTAACCGAATCGTTAACAGTGGAAAATCTCGATGTACCGCCCTTAATGGCAAACATCAATGGCTCCATGGCTTGTGTTAATGCGCCTGAAGCTTTTAATGTTACCGGTGAACCCCTATCAATGTATTTAAAGCTTACGGTGTAATTTATACCGGCAGTTGTTTTGGAAATGCTGTATTTCTCAGCACCTATTTTCTGTTCAAATTTATGTATGAAGAAAGTGCCCGTATCTGGCGCTGATTGTGCAAAAATTGCATTACCAAAAAGTATAATGCAGCTTAAAAAGGCGATTAGTTTTCTCATGCTATAGGTTTAATTATTCTCTGCAGAATGGCGGCTGCAAACATAGTTAATGTAGAGTACTTAAAACGTAAACCTTTGACGCATAGCGAGCAGACCTTAATTGAATGACAACCTCCCCCCAATAAAAAAGTTTCGTGCGGGCGCGGGGTTAAAATACCTTTTTCCAACGGCATTAATATCGTTGCCTAAGCTATACACCTCATTCAGAACATTATCAACTCCAACATAAGTGTTGAGTTTGCAGGAATGCATGTTGAAGTTTTTGCCGAGCTTTATTTGCAGCAAGTGGTATGCTTTTGCAAATGCTGTATTGGCATCATCAACGGGCAGTGATGAAGTGTAATTTATAGAAGTACTTATATACCAAGTTTTTGCGCCGGTTATGTCAATACCTGTAACATTAATTGTTTGAGGCACCCCTGTTAGTTTGTGGCCTGAGTAATTGCTGGTACCTGAGATATAAGTATCAAAACGGTAAGGCTGATAACTTAAACTATTCCATACATCAAGCGCTGAAATAAAATGGGCTGTATTGTGTATGATATGCGCTTTAAACCAAAACTCAATACCCTTCTCAATAGCGCCACCGGAATTTACAAAGTATTGTGCGCCCGTGCTATCAGTACGCGAAACAATAGCTTGCTTCAATTTTAAATAGTACGCTGATGCATTAAATTCAACAGCATCTTTAATGATAGTGCCTTTTATACCTGCTTCATAATTCCATCCATATTCTGGTTGTAAAAAAGGATAATAATTTCCGTCAGATGGCCGCACTTCAGCAAGCGTTGGTGTTGAAAACCCTTCTGCCGCGGATGCGTAGACAGATACTGATTTGGTTACCTGGTAAAGCACGCTAAAACGTGGCGTTACCAATGGTCCCGCTGTACGCGTTTGCGGATATTTATTTACAACATCAGTCAGGCGGTTATACCAGTAGTGCGTTGTATTGTTGCTGGCGCCTGCCTGTAAAACCCAATGTTTGCCTGCATTGATATTAACCTGTGCAAATAAGAAATATTGCGTAAGGTGTGTCAGGTCTTTAAACTGAACAGTATCTTTAACACCTGCCCTGTTACCATAATCGTTTATTGTGGCAACATTATAGCCTACCTCACCGCCTGCTGAAGCATGCAGAATAAAGTCATTTTTTTTATACTCATAACCAAAGTTTGTGCGTGCATTATAATTCCATTCGCTGCGCTCCTCGTAGTTGGTGATGAAAGGATTGGTAAAGGCTGTATGATCAATAACAAATGATGTTGTATTGGTAAAACCACTACCAAACTTCGATGTAAGGCTTACACCACCAAATGGTGTTTTATTACGTACTGAAGAATGTTGCGTAACAGCGCCCGGTATACTGCCTGCGGTTGGCCTTGCAGCCTTGGGGTTGGTGGTTAATTGCGCCAGGTTTAAACCGCCGGGTGTTTGATAATATAAATCCGTATAGAATGCTACAAACCTCAGTGTCTCACTTGCCGACAGATCCACCTTTCCGTTCCATTTTAAAACATCTTTGCGTGTAGCGCTTTGTTGCCTGTACCCATCGCTTTGCATGTGTGATTGCTGCAGGCTTGAGGAGAAGCCTTTCTGCTGCGTTTGCCAGCCCGCCGCCTCACTAAACATACCGAATGACCCACCGTTTAATGACACATCAAACTTATTTTTATTTATACCAATATCATTTAATGAATTAAGCAGCACAACCCCACCCGTGTTGGCGCCGTACAGGCTGCCGGAAGGCCCTTTAATGATCTCTACAGACTGCAGTTGATTGGGATCAATAAGGTTAAAGTAGGTATTGCCGGTAGCATCTGTAAACGGCACACCATCCAGGTAAATTTTTATATCTCTTACACCAAAAGGCGAACGAAGTAAACTGCCCCTTACCGATAAACGGTAACTGCCGGGCGAACGCTCTTCCATTCTAACACCGGGGGCTGCATTTAATTCAGCGACCATAGTGTTAACATCAAACCTTTGCAGGTCTTTTTTATTTATAAACGAAATTGAAGAAGGGGCATCCTTCCATTTTGTTTTTGTTTCAAAAGCATTTACGGTAACATTCTGCAACGTGGTGCTGTCTGTTGCAGTGTTTGTACTGTCTGCAGTTTGTGCAACAGCCAGGGTTGTAAAAAACAACCCCGTAAGCAGTAATAAATATTTCATTTTAAAAATATTCACTGTTTGGTTTTAGCAAAATTCGTAAACGGGCGTTAATGCAGTTGTTAAATAAGAAAATAAAAAGAGGCAATAGTATAATTATTGCCTCCTTCAACAAACATATATAAACATATATTATTTCTTCAAATACATTACCTCTTTCACAATTTTTACCGTTCTTGGCACATCAGGTATTGCCAGTGCAGCAAGGTTTGGTGCGTAGTGCATTGGCGCATCTGCGCTGGTAATGCGGCGCACGGGTGCATCAAGATAGTCGAAACCTTCTTTTTGTATACGGTAAGCCAGTTCAGACGATACCGAGCACATAGGCCATTGTTCTTCAACAATAACAAGGCGGTTTGTTTTTTTAACGCTTTCCAATACTGTCATCCAATCCATAGGGCGTATCGTACGTAAGTCAATCACTTCAGCACTTACACCCTCTTTTTCAAGTTCAGCAGCAGCACCTAAAGCTACTTTCATCATTTTATTATAAGAAACTATTGTTACGTCACGGCCAGCCCTTTTAACATCAGCCTTGCCAAGCGGTATATAATATTCTTCTTCAGGCACTTCGCTTTTATCGCCGTAGGTGGTTTCACCTTCCATAAACATTACCGGGTCTTCCTCGTAGCGTATAGCCTGCTTAAGCAAGCCCTTGGCATCGTACCCATTTGACGGCGATACCACTTTTATACCCGGTATATTGGCCAAATAACTTTCAAAAGCAGTAGAGTGTTGTGCACCCAATTGCCCTGCGCTGCCATTTGGCCCGCGAAAAACAATAGGGCAACCCACCTGGCCGCCACTCATTGCCAGCATTTTACTGGCAGTGTTCAATATTTGGTCGAGTGCCAACACGGCAAAGTTCCATGTCATAAACTCCACAATCGGGCGCAGGCCGTTTTGGGCAGCACCAACGCCAACAGCGGCAAAACCAAGCTCAGAAATAGGCGTATCTATAACCCTTTTAGAGCCAAATTCGGCCAGCATACCCTGGCTAACCTTGTACGCACCATTATATTCGGCTACTTCTTCACCCATTAAAAATACCCTGTCGTCCCTCCTCATTTCCTCGCTCATGGCCTCACGCAGCGCTTCACGAAAAGCAATTTGTCGCATATTACTGTAGTGTTTAGCTTTTTAAAAAGCACCGCAAAAATATAGGATTATGGGAAGAAAAGGAGAAAATTGTTGACAGTGTGCGTGCACTGGCAAATGAGCGGGTAAACGGAATGTATAAAATTGCGGTTTACAATTGACGGAGAATAACATCATGTACGTTCGGTCTCTTTGGAGCAACAATTGCTGCCATGAAATATTGCTGCCGGTACCCAAACCCACTCCCATCCTGCCCTGTTTTCCATTCATAAAAGTTTTCATAAAATAAATGTGTATTTGACGCTTTACACTTACATTTAGTGCTCTTTTTAATATCCATTACAGTCAACAACCATCAAATGAGAAAGATTGCCCTGTTATTGCTGGTGCTTATTCCGGCAGTTATTTATTTTTCGTGCAGCTCAAAAAGAAGCGGCAAGCCCAAAGTGCTGGTATTCAGCAAAACAGGCGGCTTTCGCCACGCATCTATACCAAACGGTATTGCTGCCATTATAAAGCTTGGCCAGGAAAATGGCTTTGACGTTGATACCACCGAGAACGCAGACAAGTTTAATGACGATACGCTGAAACAGTATTCAGCCATTATTTTTATGAGCACCACCGGCCATATACTTGATTACAGGCAGCGCGTTGCATTAGAAAGGTTTATACAGGCAGGCGGTGGTTTTGTAGGTGTGCATGCCGCGGCAGATACCGAGTACGACTGGGGCTGGTATGGCCGTTTAGTAGGCGGTTATTTTGTTGACCACCCGGGTATACACGATACTTTTCCCAATGTGCAGCCCGGCTTGTATAATGTGGTTGACCAAACTTTTGGCGCCACAAAACATTTGCAGGCAACATGGAAACGTACGGATGAATTTTACAGCTTTAAAAAATTGCAGCCAGACCTGCACATTTTACTAAAGATTGACGAGAATAGCTACCATGGCGGCCACAGAATGGGCGAACACCCCATGAGCTGGTACCATGATTACGATGGCGGCCGTGCTTTTTATACAAATCTTGGGCACACACCTGAATCGTATATTGACGCTGACTACCTGAAACATTTGTTAGGTGGTATACAATACGCTATTGGCGATAACAACGAGCTTGATTATGCAAAAGCAAAATCGCCTATTCCACCGGATGAAGACCGCTTTGCAAAAGTGCAGCTTGTACAGGGGACGTTTTATGAGCCTACCGAAATGACCATTTTGCCTAACCTTGATATATTGATCGTACAGCGCCGTGGCGAGATATTAAAATATAACCACGAAACAAAACAGGTTAAACAGGTTGGTTACCTTAATGTATACTGGCACACACTGCATACACCCGGTGTAAACGCTGAGGAAGGCTTACTAGGATTGAGCAAAGACCCGCATTTTGATAAGAACCACTGGGTGTATATGTATTACAGCCCGTCAGACAGCTCGGTAAACAGGCTTTCAAGGTTTACGTTTGAAAATGATACTGTTGACCTGAAAACAGAAAAGGTAATACTTGAAGTACATGCACAAAGAGAGATATGCTGCCATACCGGTGGCTCAATAGCCTTTGGCCCTGACGGCTTATTGTATGTATCAGCCGGTGATAACTCAACACCGTTTGATGAACCGGGTGCAAAATATGTAAGCAACAGCTTTGCCCCGCAGAACGACTTACCCGGCAAGCAACAATATGATGCAAGAAGAAGCGCAGGCAACACCAATGATCTGCGCGGTAAAATAATGCGCATAAAGGTTAACGACGATGGTACTTACAGCATACCACCCGGTAACCTCTTTCCTCCCGGTACACCAAAAACAAGACCTGAAATATATGTAATGGGCGACCGTAACCCATACCGTATTTCAGTTGACCAAAAGAACAGCAATTTGTATTGGGGCGAAGTTGGCCCTGATGCCAATTTTGACAGTCTTGATACACGCGGTCCCCGTGGCTATGATGAAGTAAACCAGGCACGCAAAGCAGGCTATTTTGGCTGGCCTTTGTTTGTAGGCAATAACTACGCTTACCATCCTTATAATTACGCAACTGGTGAGCATGGCCCGGCTTACGACCCTGCGCACCCTGTAAATAATTCACGCAACAATACCGGCCTTGTAGATCTGCCACCAGCACAGCCTGCGTTTATATGGTATCCTTATGGTGCTTCGCCAGACTTTCCTGAAGTGGGTACAGGTGGCCGTAACGCTATGGCAGGGCCAGTGTATTATACTGATATGTTCCCGGCTGAAACACGCCTGCCAGACTACTACAATGGCAAGCTGATTATATATGACTGGATACGCGGCTGGATGAAAGCAGTTACCATGCTGCCTAACGGGGACTTTGATAAGATGGAGCCGTTTATGGAGCATACCCAACTGCATAATAATATTGATATGGAAGTTGGCCCCGATGGTAAAATATACCTGCTTGAATATGGCAGTGGATGGTTTGCCAAAAACCCAGACGCGGGCCTTAGTGTTATTGAATACACGGGCGGCAACAGGGCGGCGAGAATTGCGGGTATAAGTGTTGACAAAACAACAGGCTTGCTGCCATTTGCCGTTAAAGCTACTGTTGATGCTAAAGACCCTGAGGGCGACAAGCTTACCTATACATGGGATTTAGGTGATGGTACTACAAAAGAAACAACAGAACCTTCAATTGACTACATCTACAGCAAAGCGGGTGATTATAAAATATCGGTAAGCATAAAAGACGATAAAGGTGCAACATCAAAAAGCGACGCGGTTGAAGTATATGCGGGTAATGAAACACCGGTTGTAACCATAAGCCTGCAAGGCAGTAATAAAACATTCTACCTGCCGGGGCAGCCTGTAAAATATAGCGTGACTATTGCAGATAAGGGCGATACATCAAAAATTGACCCTGCCAACCTGTATGTTTCAGTTGATTATATACAGGGGTACGATAAAGCATCTATCAGTGCAAACGGCGGTGCAAATATTGCGGGTAAGGTATTAACCCAAACATTAGACTGTAAGAGTTGCCACAAAGAAGCCGAAAAATCAATAGGGCCTGCATTTACGCTGGTATCAGCCAAATATGCTAAAGACCCCAACGCCATGACTTATTTAAGCCAGAAGATAATGAAAGGCGGCAGCGGCGTATGGGGCGATGTGGCTATGGCTGCGCACCCCAATATTTCTCAAAGCGATCTAAACCAGATATTGCAGTATATAATGGGGCTTAGCAATAAAGGGCAGCAAAAACCATCACTGCCTGCAAGTGGCACTATTGTACCGCCACCGGGTACCAAGCCAAATGCAGCGCTGGTATTAAGCGCCAGTTATACTGATAAAGGCGGCAACAATATTAAAGCGCTCACCGGCAGAAGTTCAGCATCGCTTGGCAGCAGTGCTGTATCGTTTACCGGCAAAGAAAAAATGAAGGGCTTTACTGTTGCCAATTTTAATGGCACCAACTATATGCTTACACCAAAAACCGAGGGATGGTTTGCATTAGATAGTATTGACCTTACAGGCGTTGGCAGCGTAAACGTTATGGCAGGCTGGCAGGCACCGCCAAAATATGGTTTTGACTATGAAATAAGGCTTGATGGCGAGACTGGTAAAGTGCTTGGCAAGGCAAGTCTTACAGCGGCATCAGGTAATAAGCAGGGCTTTGCGATGGTTCACATGGCGCTTGACGCTGTTGCCGATGGCCAATTGCATACCCTGTATTTTGTATGCAAACCACGCGATGCAGCTGAAACAGCCACAACAGGTGTTGCAGGGCTGCAGTTTGGTGGCAAATAATGCGATTGCAGATTGACGATTGCAGATTGCAGATTTTAATTAAAGCTAATTTTTATATAACCCGGTTGGTAGTAATATCAGCCGGGTTTTTTGTTGCCTTGATACGGGGAAAGTACCTTATCAAAATGTAGCGCTATTCTTTTAATTCAATCAAGTTAATATAACTGCAGTACTAATTATGTCATGCCCGCTTTTATCTTCAAACAATTTTGCGCGCAAGTATATATTAAAGCGGGTTGTTTAGTATACCGGTAAAAATAATGGCACCTGTTTGCTTTTCGGTTATTATATACATAAACGGGTGGTTAAAAGTTATCGTTTGCGGCGGCGCTGCCACAGTAGTGCCTATACCAATACCGGTTGCTGCCGCAGCCTCAGTGCCTTCTTCATCAACTTTAATATAGGTTTTGTGCACCGCCTTTGTAATATACACATTGGCAGTACTATACATTTTTGAAAAATCTGCAGCACCTGTAAAAGCTATATGCATACCTAATGCAGATAATTCGGGCTGCATGTCGTCAATGCTATAGGAATATTCCCATTTAGGCATGGATAACGAAATATTATACAGCCCCATGCCGGCGATAATGGCCTTGAGCCCTGTTTCATCTATGTTACCTGCAAAGCTGTTAACAGGCTGCTGGTTGTTTTTACTTTGCAGCAAGTACATACTATAGCTGTTGCCGCCGCCATAAGGCATTTCTACCACATTGTAGTTATCATCAAAATAAATATTTGTGGTAAGTTGCTGGTTCATAAACGGCACTTTAATTTTAGCGCCACCTGCTAAATAAAAATCATCGTCGCGTGTATCCTGCGCTTTAAACGCATGTTGCCAGCCGCCCTTAAAATAAATGGCATTTACTAAAAACATCAACATGCCATCGGGTATATCGTTTATTATTTTTGGTATCTTATTTTTTGTATTGTCGCTAACCCAGTTATTAATAACATCAGCAGTTGACATTGGCTGAACATAAGCGTTAAAATAGCTTGCATTAACGCTAAGAAAAGATTGCAGCGGCTGCACAGTATTTTGCTTATACCATATTGAGTTTGCAATTAACATGGTTACCTTACTATCTTCTGCCGGCAGTTGCTCAATAAGCGCCTTACAGGCTGCATTAACATCATTTATACTAAGGCCGCTAAGCTGCAATGCGTTTGCCATGCTGTCTTTTGTGGCATTATCAGCACCATTGTACACCATGCTTAATGCAAGGTATATGCTTAAGGGCGACACAAGTTTGTTGCTTGGGCCGCTGTTGTTTTGCAAAGCTGATTGTAAAAACTTTAACGCAAACCTGTTATTGGCCTCAACAACATTTTGCCCATTTGCAGGCAGTGTAATGGTATGTGTTACATCCGGCATATCGCCGCTTTTTTTGCAGGAGATAGAACAGCATACCAATGCGCTTATAACTAAATAAAATAATATTCTCATGTTTTAATGACTGTTTATATTTAACTGACTCCGCAGTTAACCAAAGCGTTGCGGGTATTATAATGTTTATATATAAATATTGAAAGGAACAGCAAATTATTTGTCTAACCATCTGTTGCACATTCTTTTACAACATTAAAATTTTAAAAAAATAATCAGCATATTTCCTTGTTGGCAACATTCTTGCTAAGATGCGTTGAACTTGATTTTTTAATTTAAAAGCTAATTTATGAAAAGGATTATTCTTTCTTGCGCTGTAGCATTCAGCGCAGTGGCATTGTGCCTCAACAATTTTGCGGGTGCTGCACCAAAACCCGTTAACATGGCAAAGTATGCAGCAAACGACACTATCCCTAAAAAGGATACTGTAAAAAAAGACACAACACATACTATGCACCTGAGATAAGGTACATAGTGTAACAAAGGATATTACATTTTCATGTTTTTACCTTGCTGCAAAGGCCTTTATTTATACGACTTAAAGAACTCCCGTTAAATAAAGGCTTTTGCTTTTTTATGCATGTTCTTCAGTTAATAACGGAAAAAACTGGCCCTGCATTTTTTGGCCTTTATGTACAGGCGGTACGCCATTAAGCAGTACATCTTCACTATCGCTTTTAACGCCGTCTTCAAAAACATTTATTACAAATGCCCTGCGTGGCCTTGAACTTTTATTTTCGCCCGAACCATGTAATGTAAGTGAGTGGTGAAATATAGCTTCGCCTGCTTTTGTTTCAACAGGTATGGGTTTAAATTCCTGCTGCTGTTGCGGGGTTAGATAATTCATTATACCCATCATGTCACCCGCAAGTTCGGGTTTATCAAGCAGGCCCCAGCGCTGGCTGCCAGGTACATATTGCAGGCAACCATTTTCCTGTGTGCTGTCATCAAGACTGCACCAGCAGGTTAAATGTGCTACTGGTTTAGTGCGCGTCCAGTAACTGTAATCCTGGTGCCATGCAACAACACCGCCCTTTTTTGCGGGCTTATAAAATAATTGGTCGTGCCAAAAACGTACAGGCACATCACCTAATAACTGGCTTGCTGCCATTATAAAACGCGGGTTCCATAAAACGTCGTGAAAGCCCGGCGATATACGCCATGCACCAAGCGCATGAAAAAGAATTGTATCGGCATCGGTGCTTTCGTTGCTGTGAAACTCATAAAATAATTCGTGGCCGGGGCTGCCTGGTTCAACAAGTATGGCAAGGTCTTCTTTTAGTTTTTCAATTTGTTCTTCATCAAGCATTTTAATACCTGCCAGGTAACCGTTTGTTTTAAAAAAATCAATCTGCTCTGGGGTTAATTTGTATTGGTCCCATTCAGCCTTGCTGGTGGGCCATTTAAAAAGATCACTCACTAAATGGTGTACTGTGCTTAAATCTTTTACCTGCATGACAAACAATTTTGTATAAAAGTAGCTAATTTGAAAATTTGATGATTTGAAAATTTTAAAATGGTGTTACATCCAAAATATTATTCCAACACATAGAGCACAATAGACACATAGAAGCTGTCGAAAAAGGGGGCATAAAAAGCTTCGCTTTTTGCACTTAGTGCGAAGTGCTGCGCTTTGTGCCCTTTGCGATTCTTCAACTTTATGCCCTTCGCGGTTAATCCTTGGTTCTTGTTATTCAGAAGGTCAACAACTCATTTTCAAATTTTCTCCGAAAGGAGTTCCAAGAACAAATTCACAAATTTTCAAATTACCGTTTGTACACTTTTCCTTCTTTCATAACAAAGCCAACGTGCTGCAGCAGGGTAATATCATCAAGCGGGTTACCCTTTACAGCAATAATATCGGCCAAAAAGCCCTTTTGTATCTGCCCAAGCTGGTTTTGCTTACCAAGCAGTTCAGCAGGGTTTACAGTGGCAGTTTTAATGGCATCCATCGGTGTAAGGCCTGCCTTTTTTACGTAATATTCAAGTTCCTTAACTTCATTATTGGCCCATGGGTAACTGCCAATATCTGTGCCCAGCACTATCTTCAATTTTTGCTTATAAGCCCTGTTTAAATATTTGTATGCGGTGTCTAACGGGTAATTAAAATATTCGTATACGCTTATCGTAGGGCTCCAATATACATGGTTGGCCAATGCAAGCTGAATAAGAGAATCGTCAAATTCATCACCATGCTCAATTGATCTTGCGCCTGCCTGTATAGCCATACGTATGCCCTCTTTGCTGGTAGCGTGCGCCTCAACATTTATTTTGTGTTTTTTTGCCTCATCAATAATTGCTTTTATTTCGTCGTAGTTAAAGGTTGGGTAAAACCAATCAGCATATAATTTTATCCAGTTAACGCCGTGCGATATTTGGCCCCTTATTGTTTTAATACATTCGTCCTGGCCGGAGGCATACTGTGTTCCTGTAGGTAATTGTATTTCCCAGTTCTGCAGGCCGGGGTAAGGCACATAGTTACCCGTTGCTGCGATGCCCGGTCCTGATACAAACAGGCGCGGGCCATCGATATAACCTGAATCGATTGCTTTTCTTAAGTCAACATCGGCAAAGCCAGCACCTTCACTGCAAACATCACGCAACGTTGTAAAACCATTTTGCAACGCAATGCTGAGATGCTTTACAGCCCTTAATGCACGTAATGAGGGTGAGTTTTCATACAGGTCTTTATTATAATCCAGTCCGTCCGCCAGCAGGTGTGTATGTACATCCATCAAACCCGGTAAAATAGTGTACCCTTTTAAATTAATAACAGTTGCAGAGTCGGGTATTTTGTTGGAAAAATTTATGTCAACAATTTTATTTTTATACACAATAACAACCGGGTTATCCAAAGCTTTATCAGTTTTGCCATCAATAAGCCTGTCTGCAATTATCGCGTATGTTTGGGCATACGGCCCATAAAAAAGTATTGCAGCAATAAAGGTTAAAAATACTCTCATAATTATACTGGTTATGGTTGATGATAAAGCAATAATGCAGGCTTGGTTTGCATAAGTCAAATATAATGCAATCGCCAGCAACGATGTTAATGTGCTTAGCTGTTGTATCTCTAAAAAATACTGCTTTTACGGAATAATTTAGCCGGCCGGCAGAAAAAAGAGGTTTATATAAAAAATAACCGCGAAATGTTGTTACTTTAAGTTCGGGACAATAAACATTAAACCAGTAATAATTTTAATTGCCAAAACATTAGCTATGAAGAACTTTCTGCTGCCTGTTATGCTTGCAGGGCTTATGCTAAAATTACATGCACAAACAACCATTGAAAGAGACCCTGAAATTGAGCAGATGGTAAAGGAAGTATCTGCTGACTCACTTAAATCATACATCACCAGCCTTGTGGCATTGGGCACACGCAGTACCTTAAGCACCAATAACGATGCTATGCGTGGCATTGGCGCGGCCAGGAGCTGGGTGTTAAGCAAGTTTAACCAGTTTGCGCAGCAGAGCGGCGGCAGGCTTACTGCCTATATTGATACTTTTACCTACCAGCCCGATGGCAAGCGCATAAACCGGCCCATATTAATGGGTAATGTTATTGCAACCCTAAAGGGGACCGATCCTAATGATAACCGTGTTTTTCTTATCAGCGGCCACCTCGATAATATGCGCAGCAATGTAATGGACAGCACGGGTGATGCACCGGGCGCTAACGACGACGGCAGCGGCACATCTGCAGTAATAGAGTGTGCAAGGGTGATGAGCAAACACAGTTTTCCTGCTACAGTTATTTTTATTTCAGTAAGCGGCGAGGAACAGGGTTTGCTTGGCGCGTACCATAATGCGGAGAAAAGTAAAAAGGAAAACCTGAATATTGAAGCTGTGCTAAATAATGATATTATGGGCAGCAATAACAGCAGCGAGACAAATATTATCAATAACACCCAGGTAAGGGTTTTTAGCGAAGGGCTGCCTTTTTATGAGCTGGATAAAAATGCAAAAAGCATACGGCAGTTTGGAGTTGAAAATGACGGAAAAGCAAGGCAACTGGCGCGTTATGTAAAAGAAATTGGAGAACGGTATGTTGACAATTTACAGGTGATGATGATATACCGCAACGACCGCTTTTTGCGTGGCGGCGACCATACACCTTATGTTGAAAATGGCTACGCTGCGGTGCGTATTACCGAGATGAATGAAAACTATTATCACCAGCACCAGGATGTGCGCATGCAGGACAGCATTCAATACGGCGACCTGCTGCGGTTTATGGATTTTGAGTACTTAAGAAAGAATGCGGGCATGAATCTTGCTAACCTCGCCAATCTTGCCAAAGCTCCGACCATGCCGCAAAATGTAAAGGTTGATGTAAGAAATTTAACTAATAATACCCACCTTTCGTGGACTGCACCGCTGAGCGGCAGGGTGAAAGGCTACTATATACTGGTGCGCGAAACCACAAGTGCCTTTTGGCAAAAGAAAATATTTACGCAGCAAACTGATGTAACCTTGCCCTACTCAAAAGATAACTATTTTTTTGCAGTACAATCCGTTAATGAAACTGGTAATGAAAGCCTGCCTGTTGTACCTTTGGCCGGCAGGTAATGGTAACTTAAACTAAAACTAACAATGCAAATTTGTAAAACTGCCACCGTAATAAAAACCGGGGCAATCATTTTTTTAATAGCGTTTGCCGCTTCTTGTAAAAAAGACAGCTCATCGCCGGTTGTATTAGATGCTTCAAAACAACAGACGGTTACCAATGTATTATACGGGAGTGATACCGCCGAAAAAATGGATGTGTATTTACCTGCGGGCAGAAGCACTTCTTCAACCAAAATATTAGTACTGGTACATGGCGGCTCATGGGATGCAGGGGATAAAGGCGATTTTAACAGCGCCGTTGATACGTTAAGAATCTTACTGCCAGACTACGCATTCTTCAATATTAACTACCGCCTTGCAGTAAATGGCAAAAACATTTATCCTGCTGCCATAAACGATGTTGGTCTTGCCCTGCAGTTTATAAATAAAAACGCTGCCACCTATAACGTTGATACGCAAAAGCTGGTACTTGGCGGTGCGAGTGCCGGCGCACACCTTGCTATGCTACAGGCTTATAGTACCACAAACAGTAACCTTAAAGCAGTAGTTGATTTATTCGGACCAACTGACCTTACATGGCTGTATAATAACCATCCCTTCCCGCAGCTTGCAAGGCCGGTGCTGGAGAACTTCCTGGGTGTGTCGCTATCGCAAAATGCCGCTTTGTATGCAAGCGCCAGCCCAATAAATTATGTATCGGCAGCAGCAGCACCAACAATAATATTTCACGGTAACTTAGATGACGTTTTGCCCCTGGAAGAAAGCCAGCAATTGCAATACAAGCTAAGTGCGCTTAATGTACCCAATTCATTTACCGTGTACAATGGCGAGGGGCATGGATGGGTTGGCAGCAACCTTACCGATACATACCTTAAAATAGTCGCCTTTTTAAAACTGCACGTGGAGTAATGGAGATACAATGGAAATGTATAGCATTTGACGAGCTAAATGTGCATGAGCTTTACGCCATAATGCAATTGCGCAACGAGGTTTTTGTGGTTGAACAGAATTGTGTTTTCCAGGATGCCGACAATAAAGATCAGTATTGCTACCATTTAATGGCATGGCATGATAACAATCTTGCAGCCTACGCAAGGCTGGTTCCCCCGGGTGTTACTTACACCGAAATGTCTATCGGCAGGGTAATAACGGCTTCTGCTTACAGGGGTGCGGGTATAGGCAGGCAACTGCTGCAACAAGCCATATTAAAATGCACCTTAATTTTCGGTAAAAAACCCATTAAAATAGGGGCACAGCTATACCTGAAAAAAATGTATGAATCGTTTGATTTTCAGCAAATTGGTGAGGTTTACACAGAAGATGGGATTGATCATATACACATGTACAGAATTTAATATGTTCTGCGAAAAATAATAATTACATTTGTGGTATAATCCGTACAAATACTTTTTTCTGCTATGAAAAAATTTTTACACCGCCGTATCCCGCTAGCACTAACTGTGGTTTGTGCGCTGCTTATTTTCCCCCTTACAAGTATCAAAGCGCAATACCAGGACCAGCTTGAAGATATTACAGGTCATTGGGAAGCCAGCGTTGTTGGTGGTATGACAAACTTTTTTGGGGACCTTGGTGGTAACCGTGGTGTGGGCAAGCCATTTATAAAAGATTTTAACGGCCCGGCTTCACGTCCATTAGCAGGTCTTTCTTTAAACTATTTTAAATACAGTTGGCTTTCCATAAAGGCCATTGTTAACTACACCACTCTAACAGGTGCCGATAGTCTCATTAAAAACACAGGCGATGCTGAGCGCTGGAGGTATTACCGTAACCTGAGTTTTAGGTCAAGGGCTATAGAAGGCAGCATAAATGCCGAAATATACCCTGTAATGCTATTTGATAAAGATATCGAAATACACACTTTTAGCCCCTATATAGGCGCAGGTATTGGTTTATTTCATTTCAACCCTAAAACTTATTACCAGGGGCAATGGGTTGCCCTAAAACCGTTACATACTGAAGGTGAAGGTTTTGCCGAATATCCCGACCGCAAACCGTACCATTTATTACAATTTTATATCCCTGTTACAATCGGTTTAAAAATATACATCAATAACACTTTTGCTGTGTCTGCTGGTTTTATCTTCCGTAAAACATTTACAGATTATATTGACGATATTCATACAACTTATATTGATCCAGCATTATTTGACAAATACCTTTCACCATCACAGGCTGTGCTTGCAAAGGCATTATATTCAAGGTCAATAACCCCATGGAAAGTAAAGCCAAATATATTTAAGGCAAACCCTAATGACAATGATTCTTACGTTACTTTGTTCTTTACTTTAAGTGTAAGGTTTGGTGGCGGCCCAAGGTTCTTCTACGGTGGTTAATACAGTTGACTATTGACAGATGAAAGTATACAGATAAAAAATAGCCCCTGGGAAACATTCCGGGGGCTATTTTATGTTGTGCAGTTTCAGGCATTTTGTCAAGGGCAAGCACTCAACTGTTAATTCGCTTCCATTTCCATCTTTAAATACCTTGCTGTATGGCTTACTTTATTAAGCAGCATTTGCTCTGGCGTGCCTTCAAATAATATTTTACCCCCACCATCACCACCCTCAGGGCCAAGGTCAATTATATGATCTGCTACCTTAATTACATCAAGATTATGTTCTATTACTAAAACGGTGTTGCCCCTGTCAACCAGCTTTGTAAGTACATCAAGCAGGTGCTGAATGTCCTGGAAATGCAAGCCTGTAGTAGGTTCATCAAGAATGTAAAAGGTTTTGCCGGTATCCCTTTTTGCCAGCTCGGTAGCCAGTTTTACACGCTGTGCTTCCCCACCGCTTAATGTTACAGCGCTTTGCCCGAGTGTTATGTAGCCAAGCCCAACATCCTGCAATACTTTTATTTTGCGGTACAGGTAATGCACAGCATTAAAAAAATCACAGGCTTCGTCAACCGTCATATCAAGCACATCGCTGATGCTTTTGCCTTTGTACCTTATCTCCAGCGTTTCACGATTATATCTTTTCCCATTGCATTTTTCACAATGAACGTACACATCGGGTAAAAAATTCATTTCAATAACACGCATACCACCACCTTCACATACATCGCACCTTCCGCCCTTTACGTTAAATGAAAACCGCCCCGCATTATAACCGCGTATTTTGGCCTCGGGTACAGATGCAAACAAAGTTCTTATCTCGGTAAAAAAGCCGCAATATGTAGCGGGGTTGCTGCGCGGGGTACGCCCTATGGGGCTTTGGTCAATCTCAATAACCTTGTCAATATGCTCAAGACCAGTAACGCTTTTATGCGGCATAGGTGTAACACGGCTGTTGTAAGCGTGTTTGCTTAATACGGGGTACAATGTTTCATTAATAAGGGTTGATTTACCGCTGCCGCTAACGCCCGTGACGACTATCAATTTGCCAAGGGGCAGTTTTACCGATACATCTTTAAGGTTATTACCTTTTGCACCTTTTAGTTCTAAAAATTTACCATTACCCGCTCTTCGTTCTTTTGGCACTTCAATCTTCTTCTCACCATTAAGGTATTGTGCAGTATCAGAGTGGGAGGCCAATATTTGCTGCGGTGTACCTGCCGCGACTATTTCACCGCCATGCTTGCCTGCTTTTGGGCCAATATCAACAAGATAGTCGCTGGCAAGCATAATATCCTTATCGTGTTCCACAACCAATACACTGTTGCCAATATCACGCAGGTTTTGCAGCGCACCAATAAGGCGGTGGTTATCCCTCTGGTGCAGGCCGATAGAAGGTTCGTCCAAAATATACGTGATGCCCTGTAACTGGCTGCCAATCTGCGTGGCAAGCCTTATACGCTGGCTTTCGCCGCCGCTAAGCGTGCGCGAAGGCCGGTTTAGTGACAAATAGGTTAACCCAACATCCAGCAAAAACTGCAACCGCTCACGTATTTCTTTTACAATGTCTTTTGCAATTATATTTTGTTTGTTGCTAAGGCGCTGCTCAATATCAATAAACCAAAACATCAGCTTATCAAGGTTCATATTGCTTAGTTCAGCAATATTGCGCTCGTCAATCTTAAACCAAAGGCTTTCTTTTTTTAGCCTTGCACCGTTGCACGCAGGGCAGGTTTTCAACTCCATGAACTTCTCGACCCATTCGCGCATAACGTCTGTGCTGCCCGTACCCGAAAACCATCTTTTAAGCATGGGTACTATGCCTTCAAACTCACCTTCATAAGGCTGGCTTTCGGGCAAACTGTCAAACTCAAGAACATCTTCACCGGCTCCGCTCTCGTTGCCATACAGCAAAATGTTAAGGGCTTTTTCCGGCAGATCTTTTATTGGCTTATCAACGCTTATTTTGTGTTTCTTTGCCAATTGTGCCACCTGCCGGTATATCCAGGCCTCACGTTCTTCTCCAAGCGGCGCGATACCACCTTCCTTAATATTTTTGGTATTATCGGGGATGATCAAATCCATGTTTACTGAATACACCGAACCAAGACCTTTACACGCAGGGCACGCACCATAAGGCGAATTGAATGAGAATGCATTTGGCGAAGGCTCTTCGTAACTTATGCCAGTTTCTTCGCACATAAGCTGGCGGGAGTAAGAAGCTGCGGCCCCGGCCCCCTCTAAATCTCCCCCCTTAGGGGAGACTTGCGATGTGACTTTTGACTTGCTGCCTTTATCAGTGCTACTTTCTTGCGCAACCGACACAAACATCAAGTCCTTGCCAATTTTCAAGCTTTGCTGTACGCTTTGGCTTATACGTACTTTAAATTCATTGGTTACCTGAAGGCGGTCAACAACAACTTCAATATCGTGTATCTTATAACGGTCAACCTGCATGCGTGGTGCAATATCCATGATCTCCCCATCCACGCGAACTTTTACAAAGCCGCGTTTGCGTATATCTTCAAATAACTCACGGTAATGTCCCTTGCGCCCGCGTACTAACGGCGCCAGTAAAATTATTTTTTTGCCCGCAAACCTTTTAAAAATATTATCTACAATTTCTTCCTCGCTAAACTTCACCATTTTTTTACCGGTGTTATAGCTGTAGGCTTCGCCAATACGTGCAAACAACAAACGGAAAAAATCATATACTTCTGTAACGGTGCCTACCGTACTGCGCGGATTTTTGTTGGTGGTTTTTTGTTCAATGGATATAACCGGTGACAGCCCGCTGATCTTATCAACATCCGGCCGTTCCATATCGCCTATAAACTGGCGTGCGTAGGCGCTAAAGCTCTCCATATAACGGCGCTGGCCTTCGTTATAAATAGTATCAAACGCCAGTGACGATTTGCCGCTTCCGCTAACACCGGTAAACACTACCAGCTTATTTTTAGGGATGGAAATATCAATGTTCTTAAGGTTGTGCTCGCGTGCGCCGATGATTTCAATGACATCGCCGGGCCAGCCAGCTACGGCCCCCTCGAAATCTCCCCTAAGGGGGGAGATTTCGATAAGTTTTTTCTCAATTGCACCAGACTTAATAGTGCTACCAGGAAAATCAACTTCCACTGGTGTTTCAACAGTTTTCAGTGCAGCTCCTTTTTTTCCCGAAGCCTTTACCGGTTTTTCAGCGATGCCTTCCTGCTTGCTCTTTTTTGCCATAATATCAATCCTGTAAAAATAGGCAGTTTTTGTGCAAAAGACTAAATATTTTAGTTATTTTTTGGAGAAGGTTTTAGAGAGACCTGGTTACTGATATAAAGGCGAATAAAATATTTTTTGGCAGTTTCGCCACCCTGCATATATCTTTGCGCCAGTTCTTTTAAAACTTATCAAGAAAGGCAGAGGGAAATGGCCCGATGAAGCCTTGGCAACCCTTACAGCGTACTCCGCTGTAATGAAGGTGCCACATCCTTCCACACCATAAACGTGGAAAGATAAGTCAGAGTATAACCCCTACCCCTAAAGGGGGAGGTTCTGCACACCGCATTTTTTTTCATTCCTTTCTTGATTTGTTGTTTTCTAAGAACATTGTTTATTCAAATTTTTATCTCCTCACCACGAGGAAACAACACTGTTTAACAACAAAAAACCCAGGAGGGAACCATGAGCAACGCAACACAATTAATTCACAGCATCCCGGTTGATGCACAAACAGGCGCTATAGCAGTGCCCATTTATCAAACAAGTACATTTGTACAGGAAGCACCCGGCGTAAATAAAGGCTACGATTATGCCCGTACAGGCAACCCAACAAGGGCAACACTGGAAGATATTATTGCCAAACTTGAAAAAGGCAGCACGGGCATTGCATTTGCCAGTGGCCTTGCCGCCATTGATGCTGTTTTAAAGCTGCTAAAAAGCGGTGATGAAATTGTAGCTGTTGACGATATTTATGGTGGCGCATTCAGGCTTTTTACGCATGTGTACGAAAAATTTGGCATTACCGTTAAGTATGTTGACGCTACAAACGCTGTAAATGTATTTAACGCGTTAACGCCTGCTACAAGGCTTATATGGATTGAAACACCCACCAACCCTACTCTAAAAATTAGCGATATAGCAGCTATTGCAAAAATTGCAAGGGCACAAAAATGCTGGCTTTGCGTGGATAACACTTTTGCTTCACCCGCCTTACAACAACCTCTTACGCTGGGAGCTGATATTGTTGTGCACAGCGCGACAAAATATCTTGGCGGCCATAGTGATTTGATTGCCGGCCTGGTTGTTACAAGAGAAAAGGAACTGGGCGATAAGATAAAATTTATTCAAAACGCAGGCGGTGCTATACTGGCCCCGTTTGATAGCTGGCTCGTAATCCGGGGCATTGAGACCCTTCACCTGCGTATAAAACAGCACTGTATTAATGCCCAGGCCGTTGCTAAATATTTAGAAACTCATCCGCTTGTTGATAAGGTATATTATCCCGGTCTTAAAAGCCACCCTAATCATACTATTGCCAAACAGCAGGCAAAGGGTTTTGGTGGTGTGGTGTCGTTTACTTTAAAGAATGACACGGAAGATGCAGCAGTGAAATTTGTAACAAGCACTAAACTGTTTAAGCTGGCTGAAAGCCTGGGGGGTGTAAAAAGCCTGCTGTGCCATCCTGCTAACATGACGCATAAATCAATACCGGCCGAAAAACGCCGTGCTGCAGGTGTTGCTGACAGTTTGATAAGGTT
>Ga0206931_1033_pt1 | contig 45980 bp, 42 predicted proteins | sample Alteio_BWOrgHeat_17_FD_152946 | JGI IMG/M metagenome (GOLD analysis project Ga0206931, IMG submission 152946) | Enriched cells from forest soil in Barre Woods Harvard Forest LTER site, Petersham, Massachusetts, United States -... | ecosystem: Environmental > Terrestrial > Soil > Temperate forest >...
TGAATACAGCGATCTAAAAGTGCCTGTTGGTTTATATAATTCCACCATTATAAGCTGCGATCTTGGTGACAATGTAGTTATTGATAATGTTAATTACCTGTCGCATTACATTATTGGCAACGAAGTAATAATTGTAAACGTGAACGAACTTGTTACCAGCAACCATGCAAAGTTTGGCAACGGTATTGTAAAAGATGGTGAGGATGAAAGCATACGTATTTGGCTGGAGATATGTAATGAGAATGGTGGCCGCAGCGTAATACCATTTAGCGGCATGCTGCCCGGCGATGCCTGGCTGTGGAGCAAATACAGGAATGATGACGAGCTGCTGCAAAAATTCAAGGAATTTACTGAGAAGAAATTTAATACGCAACGGGGCTACTATGGCAAAGTTGGCGACAGAACGGTGATAAAAAATTGCGCCATTATTAAAGATGTATGGGTAGGCAGTGATGCATACATAAAAGGTGCCAACAAGTTAAAAAATCTTACCATACAAAGCGGCCCTGAAGGAATCACCCAAATCGGCGAAGGCTGCGAGCTGGTTAATGGTATTATTAATCACGGGTGCAGGATATTTTATGGTGTTAAAGCAGTGCGGTTTATTATGGCATCGCACTCGCAATTAAAATATGGTGCAAGGCTTATTAATTCCTACCTTGGTAACAATGCCACCATATCCTGTTGCGAAGTGCTTAATTCACTTATTTTCCCGGCACATGAGCAGCACCATAACAACTCATTTTTATGTGCTGCTTTAATAATGGGGCAAAGTAATATACCCGCAGGCGCAACCATTGGCAGCAACCATAATTCACGTGGCGCTGATGGTGAAATTATTGCAGGGCGTGGCTTTTGGCCGGGGCTATGCGTTAGTTTAAAGCACAACACCAAACTTGCAAGCTTTACTATTCTTGCCAAAGGCTCGTATGCCTACGAAATGAATATCCCCATACCATTCTCGCTTGTAAGCAACAACGAATCTAAAGATCAATTAACAGTTATGCCAGGTTATTGGTTTATGTACAACATGTATGCGCTGGCACGTAATGCGTGGAAGTATGTTGACCGCGATAAAAGGGATGAGCGCATACAGTTGCTGGAATATGATTTTTTAGCGCCTGACTGCGTTAACGAATTATTTGAAAGTTTACAGCTTATGCAACTGTATACAGGCAAGGCGTACTACCGCAGCCTGGGCAAAAATGAGATACTAACCAATAATGAGTATATAAAAGTTGGAAAAAAATTATTGGAAGAACAAGATGCCGTTGTAACTGAACTTGAAATTATAGCTGATGATTTTGAGAATGCAAGAAGAAAAACCGTGATCACTAAAGTGCAAAAAGCGTACGGGTTGTTTAAAACAATGATACACTATTACGGCAGTAACAATTTAATTAAATTTATTGAGGGGAACAGCATAAAAAAATTAACTGCGCTTATTGATGCGCTGCCGGCAAGGCCCAATAGAAACGCGTGGTTAAATGTCGGCGGCCAATTAATACCAATGAAAGATGTGGACGGTTTTAGAAAGAAAGCGAGGGAAAACAAAATACACTCGTGGGATGAAGTACATGCCTGGTATGAAGAACAGGGCGCAAAATATCATGATCAAAAAACCCTACACGCATTAGCTTCGTTGCAGGAGGTTACGGGAATAACATTAAAAAAAATAACACCGGCACAATTAAAGCAAATGCTGCAAACCATAATAGCCACTAAGGAATGGATAACTGAGGCCATTTACACTTCAAGGGCGAAAGATTACAGCAACCCCTACAGGAAAATGGTGTATGATAGTGAAGCTGAAATGGAAAAAGTGGTTGGCAGTTTGGAAAACAATAGCTTTATTAAACAACAACGTGCAGAACTCATCACATTTTCCAAAAAAGTTAACCAATTAATTGCTACTTTTCGTGCCTAAACACATTGAAGTATGCAAAGGGGTATTTTATTTTTAATCGGCTGTTTGTTTTTTGTACAAATCTTCGCCCAAACCAACGGTTTTACTATTGAAAAAAACAATGTGGCAACACCTGTAAAAAATCAGTACAGGTCAGGCACTTGCTGGTGTTATTCAAGCACTGCGATGACTGAAAGTGAGATGCTGCAAAAAGGCAAGCCTGAACTAGATCTTTCAGAGACATTTACTGTTTGGAACCTTTATATTGACAAAGCCATAAAATATGTACGCCGACGCGGTACTACCCGCTTTGCTGAAGGTGGCCTTGGACAGGACATGCTTAATGCTGTTGCCAACTTTGGCGCCATGCCGCAATCAGTATACCCGGGTATTGGCAAGGATACTGTTATGAACCATAATTACAAAATGGAAGGCGAGTTAAAGGCCTACTTGGACGGTGTGCTGAAAAAAAATGAAGATACTATACCCAATGGCTGGATGGACGGGTTTATGCAGGTTTTAAATGGTTACCTTGGCCAGCCGCCTGCTGAATTTGACTACAACGGCAAACATTATACACCAAAAACCTTTGCGGCCGAATTTGTAACTCAAAAACCTTCTGATTTTATAGGGCTTACCTCTTTTACGCACCATCCTTATTACACGCAGTTTGTAATGGAGGTTCCTGATAATTATAACAGCAATGCTTATTACAACCTACCGCTTGATGAATTTATACAAACCGTAAAAGACTGTTTAAACAAAGGCTACACACTTACCTGGGATGCCGACGTTAGCAACGGCGGTTTTCAACAGCAAAAGGGTATCGCCATGTGGACAAGCGGCAAAGAAGATGCAAAAGCATTGCCGGCCTTTACCGAGCACCCCTATAACGCTGCTGTAAGGCAGGACCTGTTTGACAAGCAGTATACACAAGACGACCATTTAATGCAAATAACAGGCATAGTAAAAGACTCAACAGGTAAAGAGTATTTTATTGTAAAAAATTCATGGGGTATACGCGGGCCGTTTGCAGGTTATATATATGTTAGCATGCCTTACTTCGCCATCAATACAATATCGGTGCTTGTAAATAAAAAAGCGGTTCCATCTAAAGTGATGAAAGAGCTGGAATAGGTTTACTAATTGTTTTATGAAGGGATATGGCCTATAATACTCCAGTCATCATGCCCATGTCCTTTCTCAATCCAGCTGTCCATCAGGTGTGCAATGGCTGGTATAACGTTAAGCGTTATGCCACCTTCCTTTGCCGCATCCATAAAAAGGCCTGTATCTTTTCTCGCCATGTTTAATTCCCATGACGGTGTGCTGTAATCGCCCGATGCCACGCGTTTTAACCTTGCTGGTAATGTGCTGCCGGGATTCCATTCACCAAAAAGTTGTAATATGTCATCAACTTTTATATTCAAGGCTTTTGCCAGGGCAAGAGTATCACTCATACCCGCAGTAAAAGTCACCAGGAAAAGATTGCCCAGTAGTTTCATTGCCGCAGCCTTGCCTGCCTCCTCACCAAAATTAACCAGCTTGCCGGTCATATGTGTTAGTTCCGGCAAGAGCCTTTGTGCAATTGCCTGATCGCCTGATATAAGCATATAGCCTGTGCCTTCAAGCGCATTAGACGGCCCCATAAAAACGGGTGCATGCTGGTAAAAAAATCCCTTGTCTTTCCACTCAGTAGTTCTTTTAACAGCACCTTTTACTGAGGTGGTAGTATGGTCAACTATAATAACGCCAGGCTTAAAACCAGTGCTTGCGTGTGCCAGCACTTCATCAACCGCTGCGTCATCCTTTACAGTAACATGAATAATGTCTGCTCCGCTAACCGCATCAGCAGCATTCTCAAAAGCCATGGCACCGTATTGCTCAAGTTCTTTCGCCCTGGCAGCCGTGCGGTTCCACACCTGCACTTCAATACCTTTTAAAAGTAAGGCCCTTGTAAAATTGGAGCCCAGCAAACCCGTGCCTAAAAATGCTCTCATGGTTAATATTTATGATGTAATAATTTCGTTTGGCAAGATAGTATAAATAGCCCCGTTTGGTTACCTGCTGCCCCACTCCCATAACCCATATTGCACTTTTGGGTCAATCTTATGGCCAGATTGTTTTAGTATCAGCATCACCTGCCCGCGGTGGTGGCTTTCGTGCGAAATAAAATAACCCAAAAAGGCGGCGGCATGAGGCTTAAAGCCTTTTATTTTGCCTGTTTCAAAACCTTTTTGCAACAACAATTCCATGGCTTCACCGCTTTTTGTAAGTGCATCAACCAGTAGTTTTTTTGTAATAGCTGCCTTATCAATTTTTGGCAGGCTTTCCAATATTTCCGGTGCTGCTACTTTAAACCACATCAGCCTTACATTATGCATATGCGCAAACTGCTCACCGGCGTTCCGGCCTTTTGATGCTGAAACATCTGCAAGGTGTGCTTCATCAATTCCCTCCAATAAATAAAGGTTTATACGGTTGTGTATTTGCCATGTTTCAATAAACTGCTGCATAAAATTTTAGTTTTGGAATTTGGAGCAGAAGATACAAAAAGCTATAAACCCATAAGCCGGATCCTGTTTTTTCTGCCGGTGGCCGAAAAGGCTATCATTTATCTGCGATGTGCATTACTGCACACCTGTTGCTGCCTACCCTTTCCGCAAGCATTTGCATACTGGTAAGCGGGCAGCTTACCTCCCGCCAGGCGGGATGCGAAATATACGTGGCATTACAGCACCCAAGGTTTACCCGCCTTATACATTACTGCATAAAGCTGTGAGCTCTTACCTCACATTTTCACCCTCATCACGCCGGTGGCGTGACAGTAATTTTCTGTGGCACTATCTCTTATTCCGCCGTGGCGGAACAGCCGGCTGTTCACCGGTGGGCTGCCCTTCACTGTCCGGACTTTCCTCATGGCGCCGCGAAAGCGCCACGCGATAGCCGGGTTTATAGCAACTGCAAAAATATATTATTTTACTATCTAACCCCGTTGGATATCTGCTGTATATTTATATATAAAACCATTTGAAATGGAATTACTTTCACCTACTCCGTTATTTTGGTTTGAGCTGCTCGCTGCCGGCACCCTGTTTTTTTATTTAGTGGTGTGGGTTATCAAAAAGGCTGCTCAAAATAAAACGCTGCGTTATTGCCTTGCGGCTTTCATGTCAATAATATTTATGGTCGCGGTTTTGTTTTTATCCCTACTTTTTGCAGTACATCACGATTGATTTGCTTACTGCAAAAAAATCTCAGTAGCCCCATAACCATAACGCGGATCGTATTGATTTATAAAATAACGCACTTCTTTTTTTGTTTTTAAAATGTCATGTATTTCATCCCTCAATTTTCCCGACCCTACACCATGTATAACAACCAATGAAGGCAAATGATGCGCAATAGCCAACCCAAACCACTTTTCAAACTCACGTAACTGCATGGTTAATATTTCAAAGTTGCTCATGTGCTTCCAGTTATCCGAAAGTTTTTCCATGTGCAGGTCAACCACGCTTCGCGCGGGTTCAAGGTTTTGCCGTATTTTATTTGCTTCGTAAATGCTATATTCCTTTTTAGCAAGGCCGGTCAGTTCATGCTTGTCCTCAATAATTTTATCCGGGTATTCATCAAAAAGTTTGTACGATATTGTTGGTTCATTTTTTTCTTTCATTTCTTCAATACGCTGAAAAATTTGTTTTGGCTTTAACTTCAGCGTTGTTTCAAAATATTCCGCCTTATTTTTTGCAGGCGTCATTAAAGAAAATTCCATAAAAAAAGATGGACTGTCGTTAAGGCTGGCAAAACTTATATCGTGCAGGTAAAAATCATGAAACGCAACTACATCATTTTTTAACTCAAAATTTAACTCACCCAAAAAACTCTGTTCATACGTGAAATGAAAACCCTGGGCCGATTTATTCACAATATATATTTTAAGCAAATCAACTACCTCGTCGTTAAATTCATCGAGTGTAAATTTTGGTATCAAGGATAACCACACGCCTTCACTGGTTTTTATCTTATTTGGTTGCGGCTTTTCCTTTGGCACCTGGTCAACATATTTCTTTACCGGCTTTTTTTCTTCCTCTATTTTCTTTTTAGAAAACCGCATAAAATAGGGAAAATCAATTTGGTCCATATACGCGGGAAATTTCACGCCGCGCACTTCAATCATCACCATTTTGTCATTTATGATCTCAATTACTTTGCCTTCTTCGTTGCTATGCAGCACAACAATATCATCTCCAACCTGGTATTTCATATAAAAAATTATTAACAAAGGTACAAAGACTATGTGGCGTAGGGAAAATTGTGCACCAGGGTTAAAAAGAAAATGAGTATAAAAATTGTCTTAAAATACAATTGAAACCGATTTAAATGTGTAAACAACACACGGGAAAGACTGCAAAGATGCCGTCGATACATTATAAATTTTTTATACCTATTGCGTAAAAAATACGTAATTGATAATTATCATTTTTTTGTACCACTTTTTTTCCTAATATTGCCTTTTTAAGGGTTTAGGGTTGAAAACGCCCCTTGTGTCTACAAGGGGTTTCCTTTTTATATAAGCTGTATCCCATAAACTTCATTGCAAGGCATTGCATACATAAATGCTTATTCCATTTTCACTTTATAGATAAGGTCTTTTTCTGCCAGGCATATTTTATTTTAAATTATCCGCCGCTCTTAGCAAAATCCTATCCGTAAAAAACATTTGTTACGCTGCAAATATTCTGTTAGCCACCACCAATCCATAAAGGGTTTATTAAATTAATTATTAATAAGTATATTGCTTTAACCAATACAGCGTTACGCTTTAATAAAACTAATTGCTAATGGAATCTTTTATAAAAAAACTCATAGTAGACACTATCCGCAAAAGTAAGATGCGTAAATCGCCCTCACAGGCGCATTACTCCCGCTTTGAAATGGCCAAAGGCTTTATTGAATTAAAAATTACTGCGGTCAACCTGCTGCGTGATATTATGTTTATGGCAATGGGCATTTTGTCTGCCGCTTTTGGACTGGAGGGGTTTTTACTACCCAATCATTTTATTGATGGTGGTGCAACCGGCATCTCACTTTTAATAAGTGAAAAAATAGCAATACCGCTATGGCTTTTACTGGTAATTATAAATATACCTTTTGTAACACTTGGGTTTAAGGTGGTAGGTAAACAGTTTGCCATTAAAACAGCCATAGCTATTGGTTGCCTTGCGCTGTGCGTAGCCACGTTACATTTTCCTGAGGTAACACATGATAAACTTTTAGTTGCAGTTTTTGGGGGGTTTTTTTTAGGTGCGGGTATCGGTATGTCAGTAAGGGGCGGTGCCGTTATTGACGGTACCGAGGTGCTGGGAATTTATCTTAGCCGCAAACTTGGTACTACCATTGGTGATATAATTATACTGGTGAATGTTTTTGTTTTTTCTGCAGCAGCATACTTTCTCTCTATCGAAACTGCCCTATACTCAATGATAACTTATTTGGCTGCCAGTAAAACGCTTGACTTTGTTGTAGAGGGCATTGAGGAATATACCGGTGTTACCATTATATCATCGCACGACGAAGAAATTGGTGAAATGATCATTAATGAAATGGGCCGCGGTGTAACCGTTTACAGGGGCAAACGTGGTTTTGGCACCCACGGCAAAACGGCCGACGCAGATATTGTTTATACCGTAATTACAAGGCTTGAGCTAAACAAGCTGCATACTGAAATTGAAAAAATTGACCCCCATGCGTTTGTTATCATGAGCAGCGTTAAAGACACACGTGGCGGCATGATAAAAAAACGACCACTTAAGCATTAGCAGGTAACAATGTTTGTGGTTTTATATTTAATGCTTTGTGTTACCAGCTTCAGTAATTATGTCGGCTGCTGTTGCGTCGCACGCTGCTGCGGCATAACAATCCTGGCCAGAATTTATCGTATCACATAAATGCTCTCACCTCTGCAACCCGTATTACTGGGTTGTTGGCTTTTGGGCTTTGTGCAGGCGTACCGAGGCATTTTTTTGGTAGTCGCTGGTTAGTGAAACTTCGTAACGGTGTCCACTATCTGTAATGATCATAATGGCGGAGTTAGGTGGTATAAGCCCTAAGTTTTCAGCAAACATTACAAGCTCGTTTTTAGTGTCATCTGCATCTATATGCACATAAAACCTTATAGGCTCTTTTGTTTCAAGCAGCTTTTTATACTCTACAAGCTTATTGTTAAAAAATACTGTTACAGTATCGTAATCAAGCACCGCATTATCGTACAAATCAACCCGCACCGAATCATCTGTAACATCCAGCACACGCTCCAGTTTGTTTATGCGCATTGAAAGCTTTTTCTGTGCTTCTTCAGCTACTGTGTTTACGCTTGCTGCCTGTTGCGGTGTTGGCACTGCAGGTACAGAAACTATAGCTTTTGCAGTATCGGTGGCCTTTGGCAGGCTTACTGTTTTGTCTTGTGTGCTGTCTGCAGCAGGGTTTTTCACGGTTTCAACTTCTATACTGTCTTCTGGGGTTGGATGGCTAAGGCGCTCTTTCAAAGTTGGATCGCTGTCAAGCAGTTTTGCAAAATTTACTTTTAAAGGTGCACAGGTGTATTTATGCAGATCGTCGCTTATAAAGTTACCGGCAAGGCTTGTGCCCGTGCGCGCAACTTTAAGGGTAAATTCGCCGTGCATGGGGCAGTCAACACCAACAAGTGTATTAACGGTTCTGTTATACATAACAGGCAGCAGGCTTAAGTACAGGTACCTGCTGTCAATAGTAAATGTGCCTTTTATTTTATTGCTGAAATAGCCGTTACGAAAATAATAGTTAAATTCACCGGTAACAGTATTACCCTGCTGGTTTATCAGCAACTCGCAAAGGTAATTGTTAGTTACCTGGTCAACATCAACAAAGCCTACGCCATACCATTTACCGGAAACTTTTTGTGCCGTTGAATTATATGGCACAGCTGAATTTAATAATAGAAAGAAAACAAAATATTTCCCTATATTCATTCTGTTATAACAGTTGTACGGATGTATAAGCAATAATTGTGCAAATCATTTCAAATATCGTTTAATTTCTCTTTGGGTATCTCTTTCCTTAATAGTTTCTCTCTTATCGTACAATTTTTTACCCCGGCCAAGACCAATTTCAATCTTTACCAGGTTTCTTTCGTTAAAAAACACCTTTAAAGGCACTATAGTGTACCCCTTGTCCTTTAGTTTAGTTTCAAGTTTTTTTAACTCTCTTTTACCAAGCAGTAATTTTCTGTCGTGTACCGCAATGTGGTTATTGCTTGTTCCTAAAGCATATTCTGCAATATACAATCCCCGCACCCAAAGTTCTCCACGGTCAAAAAGGCAAAAAGCATCATTAAAACTCAATTTACCTTCCCGTATTGACTTTACTTCAGTGCCCATAAGCACTACACCGGCTATGTATTTATCCTCAAAATAGTAGTTAAAATATGCCTGCCTGTTGTTCATTTCGTTTGCCATCTCACTAAAAATAACTGCAAAAGTAACTGAAATTGCAGTTACCTGTAATGCAACCATACCGGCAGCCAGTTATTTTGGTGACACTTATGAATATTTTTTTGTATTACTGTCTGCCGTAATGTGTTAAAACCGATGAGATTTACTTGTAACTGAAAATATTCTGCTAATTTTTAAACAATAACAGCAGTTGAGTTAGTTTTTCTTTCAGTATTTTCCTGTCAACAATAAAATCAAGAAAACCGTGCTCTAATAAAAATTCGCTGCGCTGAAAACCTTCAGGCAGATCTTTTTTAATGGTTTCCTTAATAACACGCGGGCCGGCAAAGCCAATAAGGGCACCGGGTTCGGCTATGTTTAAATCGCCTAACATACCAAAGCTTGCTGAAATGCCGCCAAATGTAGGATCGGTTAACAAGGATATATAAGGCAGTTTTGCATCGCTTAACTGAGAAAGTTTGCCACTTGTTTTGGCAAGCTGCATAAGGCTAAAAGCGCTTTCCATCATACGTGCGCCACCGCTTTTTGATATAACCAGGAAAGGCAGCCTGTGTGCAAGGCAATAGTCAACCGCACGGCTGAATTTTTCGCCCATAACGCTGCCCAGCGAGCCGCCTATAAACTCAAAATCCATACAGGCAACTACAATATCGTTACCGCTTATTTTACCTGTCGCCACACGCATACTGTCCTTAAGGTCTGTTTTTGCATGTATTTCATCCAACCTTTTTTGGTAAGGCTTCAAATCGGTAAAATGCAAAAAGTCTTTACTGATGATATTATCAAAAAGCTCGTCGTAGGTCCTGTTGTCAAAAACAATATCGTAATATTCCTCGCTGCCAATACGGTGATGGTAGTTGCATTTAGGGCAAACAAAAAGGTTTTCCTTCAGTTCAGTTGTTGTACATATATAGTTGCACTCAGGGCATTTGCTCCACAAGCCTTCTGGTGTTTCCTTTTTATCGGCTGTAGAAGTGGTAATACCCTTTCTAAAACGCTTATACCATTTGCTCCGTTGCTCCGCAGCCGCAGTTTCCTCGCTCTCCTCACCTGATAAATTTGTATCAATATCCGCGTCTCTTTTCATATTTGCTCATTGGGTTATTGAAGATGGCAAAAATAAGGGAGTTTGGGCAATTACAGCTTTACGTGGGTAAGAGGCCGGATTTTTACTGCCGGTAATATTTTAACCTAACCTGGTAAATTGTATCCCGGTAGTGGCGGGTATATGTTCCGTAAATATTGGCATACACTCCAGAGCCGCCCACAATGGGGAAGTTATGATCGGGCGGAATGGTATCACCCAGCGGCAGTTTAAACATACCTATGGCAGTTATATCACCACCGGGCAAATGAAAAACAGTGGTAGTTACGCAGTTATACAGTTTTGCTGAAGTATCAAGGTACATGCTGCTCAAAACATCCTGCATGCATGTTTTGTTGCGGGTAGCAGAATCATAGCAAGTAGCCGAGGCTTGTTCGATAATACCTGCGCTTAGTGGTTGCCCATTTATTGTTACCGGCTGGTTGTTGCTTGTTGAGTCTAACTGCTTGCTTATGTTTTGGTTGCTATAAGTTAGCGTTAATATTCGCGCGTTACCGGTGCATGCTGTTACCAAAACCGCAACACAAAAACCGGCTGCTGTGTGTAATAATTTCATGGCTATTGAATGTTTTGCAATTTAAATATTTACAAGCCACCTTTTTTGAAGACGTACTAAAAACAACCGGTTATTTGTTCGCGGTTTAATTTTATCAATTAAATTCTACCTTTTCTTAGAATTTATTCACTCTCTGAGTTAAATTATAATACAAAATTAATTAATATACCTGTCCTTTTCTACTCACACATTTTCAAATTTGCCTAATAATTGTATCTTCGCCACCCAAACAAAAAATCAAACATGGCAAAATACAAAGCCGGTGTTCTGTTCGGCGATGAACTGGAAGCTTTATACGACGATGCAAAACAAAATAAATTTGCAATACCTGCAGTTAACGTGGTTGGTACAAACTCAGTAAATGCTGTGCTTGAAACTGCAGCAAAAGTTAACTCCCCGGTTATCATCCAGTTCAGCAATGGCGGTGCCCAGTTTTTTGCCGGCAAGGGAATGCCCAACGATAAGCTGCAGGCCAACATTATTGGTGGCGTTAGCGGCGCATTGCATGTGCACACCGTAGCGGAATATTATGGCGTTCCCGTTGTGTTACATACAGACCATGCGGCGAAGAAATGGTTGCCCTGGATAAGTGGTTTATTAGACCATGGTGAAGCTTTTAAAGCAAAAACTGGCAAGCCTTTATACAGCAGCCACATGCTTGATTTGAGTGAGGAGCCTATACATGAGAACATTGAAATTTCAACCGGATACTTTAAACGGATGAACGCTTTAGGCATGAGCATTGAAATTGAGCTTGGTGTTACCGGTGGTGAAGAAGACGGCGTTGACAACAGCGGCGTTGAAAACTCAAAACTTTATACACAGCCCGAAGATGTAGCTTATGCTTTTGATACATTAAGCCAGGTTGGCAAACGTTTTACTGTTGCTGCATCATTTGGCAATGTACATGGTGTATACAGCCCCGGCAATGTGGAACTGCGCCCCGAGATTTTAAAGAACAGCCAGGAATATATTGCAAAAAAACTTGGCCTGCCTGAAGGCAGCAAGCCTGTATATTTTGTGTTTCATGGTGGCAGTGGTTCGCCCAAACACCAGATAGCAGAAACACTTGACTATGGTGCAATAAAAATGAATATTGATACCGATATGCAATGGGCATTTTGGGAAGGCGTGTTGAAATACTATCATAAAAATGAAGCATACCTGCAGGCCCAGCTTGGCAACCCTGACGGTGCAGAAAAACCCAATAAAAAATATTATGACCCACGCGTATGGCTGCGTAAAGGTGAGGATGTTTTTGTAAAACGCCTTGAAGAAGCTTTTACCGATTTGAATTGTATAGGGCGAAACGCATAACCACGATATTGACCACAATTTAACCTGATTTTACTATTAACTGATATTGTTATGGCGCCATTAAAAAGGGCGCCATAGCATTTTTTGTGCGAAAAAAGTGCGTAAGCAAACAATATAAAATTTTGTAACTTGCATATATGACGGCTACAGCTAAAACATTTATTACACCACCACCGAGAACAGCAAAGGATATTTTTGAAATGCTGCCGGAAGGCACTTTAGCTGAAGTTATTGATAATACCGTATATATGTCACCACCACCGGAAACCGCCCACCAAAGAGTTTCAATAAGATTATCGTCCCTAATGTGGCTTTTTATTGAAGAGGAAAAAAAGGCAGGTATTTGCCTGGAAGCGCCCACCGGTGTTTACTTAGACGAAAATAACATTGTAGAACCTGATATACTTTTTGTAGCCAACGAACGGCTAAATATTGTAACAACAAAAGGCGTTGAAGGTGCGCCAGACCTTGTGATTGAAATACTTTCAACCAACCGCAAACATGACCTTGAAAAGAAAAAAGACCTTTACGAAAAATTTGGAGTGAAAGAATATTTTATAGTTGACCCTGAAACTAAGGATACATTTAGTTACTACCACGATGGCGAGAAATATACTCAGCAGGAAAATAAGAAAGGAAAAATAAGACCGAAACTGCTGAAGAAAACATTTAGCTTTTAAATTGCGTGCTCCATATTGTTAAAGCATAAAAAAGCCAATGACTCGCGGTTGCTGGAAAAATACTTTACTGCTATCGTTCACTGCCTCTTATCACGCTCCTTTTGTATTCTATCATAAAAAAATAATCTGTTGCAAAATGTTTTTTAGTTTGGCAGTCACCAAACACAACAACATGAAAAGAATCCTGGTTGCTGCAGCAATATTATCCGTTACTTGTTTACATGCCCAGCTGACTGTAACTCCAAACGGGGGCAATAAAAAAGCCACTGTCGGCGAACGTATTGGCTTAACTGATGTTACTATTCATTATGACAGGCCGGGCGTTAAAGGCCGCGAAGGGAAAATTTGGGGCGATCTTATACAGGCCGGTTATAACGATCTTGGTTTTGGCAATACAACCAAGGCACCTTGGCGTGCAGGATCTAATGAAAACACCACAATAGAATTCTCTACACCCGTAATGATTGAAGGCCAGCCTTTACCCGCCGGTAAGTATGCCTTTTTTATAGCGTATGATGCCAATGAGTGCACGCTTATTTTTTCAAAAAACAGCAGTTCATGGGGAAGTTTCTTTTACAACCCGGCTGAAGATGCACTGCGCGTAAAGGTAAAACCCGTATCAACAGACAAAAGTGTTGAGTGGCTGAAGTACGAGTTTACCAATGAAAAAACCGCGAGTGCAACCGTTAACCTGCAATGGGAAAAACTGGCAATACCCTTTACCATAAGTGTTGATCTACCGGCTACACAGGTTGCGAGCTTTAGAAGCGAATTGCAAACAGACAAGGGCTTTTTGTGGGAAAGCTGGGCACAGGCAGCACAATGGTGCGCAGAGAACAATACAAACCTCGAACAGGCCCTTGTATGGACAGATACTGCAGTGAGTACAAATTTTGGCGGTGACAGAAGCTTCCAGGCATGGAGCGCAAAAGCCCAGGTGCTTGATAAACTTGGTCGCGCTGATGATGCAGCATCTGTAATGAAAAAAGCATTGCCTTTTGGTAATGAGTTTGAAGTGCACCAATACGGGCGGCAACTAATGGCACAAAAAAAATACCAGCAGGCGGTGGAAGTTTTTAAATATAACTACCAGGCACACCCCAACAGCTTTACAACCCTGGCAGGGCTTACACGGGGCTATTCAGCAGCGGGTAATTACAGCGAAGCGTTAAAGTATGCGCAGCTTGCGTTGCCTTTAGCACCTAATGGCCCTAATAAAGCCATGATTGAAAACGCCATTGAAAAACTAAAGCAGGGTAAAGATTTTAATTAAATACACCGGACGAGAAAGATAAAATAAAAAGGATGGCAAAACACGCCATCCTTTTTTATTTTAGGAATTAACACAAGGTAAGCAGGGACCCTTGGTTGATTTTGCATTTGGGCCATTCTGCCCAATTTATTTTATATTGCCATACAAATACTAATAATGGAAGAAACACTGGAGGAGAAACTTGAGGTTGACATCAGAAGGGAATTTCAACTTGAAAGGATGATATTGTTCAGCGATGCGGTTTTCGCCATTGTTATTACGCTAATGGCCATTGATATAAAAGTGCCGGAGGCGGAAAAAAAATATACGTCTGATGAATTGTTGCATCACGTTAAATTGCTAATACCAACTATACTTGCTTACGCCGTAAGTTTTGTTGTTATCGGCATTACATGGTACAGGCACCTGCAAATATTTGGCAGGTTAAAAGATTATGATAAAGGGCTGGTAATATGCAACCTTGTGTTACTGTTCTCAATAGGGCTCTTTCCTTTTGGTGCATCTATGGTTTCTCACCCAAATAATATCCTGCTTCCTTACATTATTTATTTTATCGTAACTATTTTAACAATGGGCTCGCAGAATTTTTTACACTATTATATTTTTTATATACGGCCAACCCTGCTGCACTCGCCGCCAACAGGTAATGAGCTGATAAAAGTAAAAAAGGGGATGTTATTGGTGGCGGCTTTTTGCATAAGCATGGTTGTAGTAACAATATTGTATTACAGAATTGAAAACCCGGAAGCCAAGCCATTTGCCATGATGGCTTTATTTTTGGTACCTATTTGTAAAAAAATTTTAGACCGAAAAATGAAGGTAAAAGAATACTAATTTTTATAAATATAACAGTATGAGAAATGTATTTGTTTTTTGTATGGTATTAGCCGTTACCGTTACACAGCACACAAAAGGTTTCGCTCAAAACCCAATTAACTGGACGGCCGACCAATTAATGCAGCCTTCAACATTGGTAAAAAACATAAAGCAGCATAAAGACGTACCGGTTATATTGTGTATTGGGCCGGGCGCTGTTATTCCCGGTTCAGTTAATATTGGGCCGGTACACGATGCAGCAGGTATCGAAGCTTTTAAAAAAGTTATTGACAGCCTGCCAAAAAATACTGCTATTGTTATCTATTGCGGCTGCTGCCCGTTTGAACATTGCCCCAATGTGCGGCCGGCTATAACAGCCTTAAAAGAAGCGGGTTTTACTAACTACAAATTGCTTAACCTGGAGCATAATGTAAAAGCAGACTGGATAGATAAGGGTTACCCTAAATTATAATTCCGTGAGCAGTATTATTTAAAAACATGCGCCCAGCCCTTTGGGTGGTGCCTGGTTTTGATTAAACGCTTTACCACCATTTTTAATGCCGAACAGCATATATAAATCAAGCCCCTTATATGCAAGGCTGTCGTTAAGCAACAGTTGGTAATTAGTGAAGGTATTCAGTTGAGATGGTAGTGTGACATTTGCATTACCCTCATTATTAAAAGGCGGCTTTACATTTAAACCAACAATTTTGCTGTTAAGTTTCTCCTGGTTGTAAGTATTTGCCCAGGCATTAAAGTTAAGTATGCCATCTGCGTTAAACGTAGTCTGCAGGCTGTACCAATCGTTGCCCATAAAAACATCTTTACCGGGCTTACCTTTTAGCAGCTCATTATTTGCCGTAAATATGTTGTTGTAAAATTTAAAGCCAGTGTGCTCACTTTCCTTATCATAACTTATTGCAGCCACCTGCGAATTATATATAACATTGTTATAAAACAGGCAGTTTTTAAATTGATTGGTATCGCGTGAGCTATTCCAGATAAATATCCCCGCTTTAGCCGGTGACACAGCGCCATCTTCTTCACTTATATTAAACCGAACAACGTTGTCATGCCAATTGCCCGCGCCCGCATATTGAAAAATGCCAAAGCCACTGCCCTGGTTTTGATATGACAGGCAGTATTGAATAACAGTATTGGTAACCCCACCGTCAAGGTCAAAGCCACCACCATCACCACCACCGGCGGATGTTTTATTTGCGTATGATATGCAGCGTTGGATAATAACACTATCAGCCTCATAACACCATATACCAACCGGGCCGTTGCCTGTACGAGGCATATCCCAGCCATTGTTAGTAGCAGTTGAATTTTCAATAATAATATTTTTACAGTAACCTGCAATAATACCGTTGCCGCTATGGTTTGTGAGGTTTGCCGGGTCGCCGGGATTGTTTTCAGCACTGCAGTTGTTTATGTGGATGTTATAGCAATTATACTTGCCATAATCACCGGAAACAGAGATGCCCGCAAAACCATTATCGTGTGCCTTTACGTTATTTATTTCTACGATGCCAGATGCATAAACAAACAGCCCGGCTTTTTGAAAGCCGCTTACATCAATGCTGTCAATGGTTATGTTATTGCAGGTGTTTATTACTATACCATCTTTTATATTGCCTGTTTTACGGCCTGCACCCACAACATGTATGTTAACTATTTTTATGTAGCTGCATTTATACAGCGTAATGGCATTGCTGTCTCCGCTATTAATTATGGCGCTGCCATTATTATAAGATGTAATAACAATCGGGCGTGTTTCTGCGGCGTTTATGCTGTCAATAAATACACTACCGTTAAATGTTTGGTCTCCATTAAAATAAACTGTATCGCCGGCAGCAAGGCGCAGGGTGTTTAATTTATTTATAGTTTTAAAAGGCAACGCTTGTGTGCCTGCACCGGAATCGTTGCCGGAGTTACTGAAATAGTACGTTTTGCCGGTTAATGCAATAGTGGTGTTCTTTTGCCCGCACCCATATATAAAAACAACCAGCAGCAGGTACAGCACAATAAACACATTCTTAAACTGCATCATGGCTGGCTATTTACTTTTAAGACCATTATTTAATAACGACGGGGCAAAGTTTAGAAATGACTTAATACCCGCATCATATTTTTTTGCATCAACCTTGTAATAAAATGCACCTTTTTTTGAGGAAAGTTTGTCTTTCTCCTTCAGCTTTACCAGCAGCTTTGTTGAGCGTACCTTGCGTGTAAAATTGCCTTTATCAAACTTTGTATCGTACATGCACTCATAAAGGTTTTGCAATTGCGGCAGCGTAAATTTTGCGGGCAAAAGCTCAAAAACCAGGGGATGTAATGCTGCTTTGTAACGCAGTTTTTCTTTTGCCAGTTCAACCATTTCATTGTGATCGAATATAAGGTGTGGCACTTCATTTATGTTAAACCATGCGGGGTGATAATCGTCACTCATCTGCTGTGTATATTTTTGAATATCGATCAACGTAAAAAAAGCAACGGAAGCTGTGCGCTCGTGTGTATCCCGTTTAGGGGCAGTAAAAGTGTGCAACTGCTCCATGTATAAACCATCGAGGCCGGTAAGTTCAGTGAGTACCCGTTTAGCCGCGTCCTCGGCACTTTCATTTTCGTGCACAAAGCCACCCACAAGGCTCCACTGCCCTTTAAATGGCTCAAAAGAGCGCTGAATAACCAATAATTTCAAATCCTGCCCATCGTAACCGACAACTATACAATCAACCGCCAAAAGCATTCTTGTTTGCTGTGAGTACCTCCGCATGTACCAATGTTATTTTTGTGAATATAATAAGTTTCATTCAAAAACGAAAAACACTGTACTAACCGCAAGCGTAGTTTTGACAATTAAAAGTATACCTGCCGGGCGTTGTTTGTTATTATATTATAGCAGTTTCGCATATCTTTGGTTACACACAACCTTCATACTATTATTGCCCCATAGTTAAGTAAATGCTGAACTGAGCGTAGCAAGTAAAGATGCCATAAGATGCCACTGCCAGTAACACAATTTATTTAACCATATTAGTTTTTAAATTTTTCGATACTTAAAACACATTGCCATGGAAAAAAATTTGCAAAGAAGAAGCTTTATTAAATATGCATCGCTGGCCGCTGCCGGCAGTGCGTTAACGTTTCCCTTATTTGGCCGAAGTGTTGCACCGGGTGAGAAAGTAGTGGTAGCTGTAATGGGCACCAATGGCCGCGGGCTGGAACACATTAGGGCGCTTACAAAAATTGCCAACCTGGAGATTGCTTATATATGCGATGTGGAAGATAACGCCCTTGCAAAAGGCGTGGACCTAGTGACGAAACTTACCGGTAAAAAGCCTGCAGCGGTTAAAGATTTTAGAAAGATACTTGACAACAAAGATATTGATGCCATTACCATTGCAACACCCGACCATTGGCATACACCTGCAGCTATTATGGCCTGTGCCGCGGGCAAGCATGTTTATGTTGAAAAGCCCTGCGGCCATAACCCCGGCGAGGGTGAAATGCTTATACGCGCAGCGCGAAAATACAACCGGCATGTGCAAATGGGCAACCAGCGCCGCAGCATGCCGAACCTTATGGGTATAATGAAAGAGGTACACGACGGCCTTATTGGCAATGCCTATTTTGCGCGTGGCTGGTATGCCAATAACCGCAAGCCCATTGGCACGGGCAAAGTAATACCCGTACCTGCCAACCTTGACTGGGATTTGTGGCAAGGCCCTGCACCGCGTGAAAATTATCGTGATAACCTTGTGCACTACAACTGGCATTGGTTTTGGAATTGGGGCACCGGCGAAGCCTGTAACAATGGTACACACGAAATTGATTGCATGCGCTGGGCGCTTGGTGTTGACTTTGCCAGCAAGGTAGCAAGCGGCGGTGGCAGATTTACTGCACATGACGACTGGCAAACACCCGATACACAGGTTGTAACATACGAATTTGACGGCAACAAAAGTATTAGCTGGGAAGGCAGAAGCTGCAACAATTACCCCGGCGAAGGCAGCGGGCGCGGTTTTATTATTTATGGCGATAAAGGCACATTTGTAAACAACGGGGGTGATGACTTTAAGATTTTTGATTTAGGCAATAAGCTTATAAAGGAAAGCCCGAAGGGCGAACAGGCGAATACCATCAACCCACTTGGCCCCGGCGAAACACTTGACAGCTACCACTTTCACAATTTTGTTGATGCGGTCCGGAATAATACCCCTTTAAACAGTGAGATTGCCGAAGGGCATAAAAGCGTGCTGCTTTGCCACCTTGGCAATATTAGCCAGCGGGTAGGGCGTACTATTTATTGTGACAGTAAGAACGGGGGTAAAATAATGCACGATAAAGACGCTGAAAAGTTGTGGGAAAGGGAGTATGAAAAGGGATGGGAACCGAAGGTGTGAGCGCGGGAATCGTTCGGGGCCTGAATCGTCAAGCGTGAAACGTCAGACAGCAAACGTGAAAGGCGGCAAAATCGTGAAACGGAAGAAGTGAGACGTGAGACGAAAGGGTAAATGGGCGATCATGAAACATCAAACGTGAAATGTGGAATCACCTTATGATATGGTGGTTTGGGAGTTGAAACATTGAAAAACAGGGGGCTGATATTACGTACAACTACGCGTTATTTTAATTGGCTTTTTACGGATTTCGCTATACCTTTATAGCAATCCATACTGCTATGCATGAAATAAAACTAACCGTTGATGTTACCCTGCCGGGTATGGCGGGTGGCACCACTACCGACCTTGCTACCATCCAGGAAAATATACTGGCCATTCAGAATGTTTCGAACAAAAAGATTTATACCGCTGGTGACATAAGAAATTCACGGGTTTTAGTTGTTACCAATGTTCACCAGTTTATTTGCATCATCAATATTAAAATGCGCGAACTAAGCGGCTATATGTCGTTTATAAATTCGCGCAGCAGCGAATTTGATGCGCTTGATATTTTTCATATTCTATGCCCGGTAAAAGATGATTACGATACCGAGATGCAGGAAAGGTTTGTTGACCTGTACAGGCATATTAAAGACAATCAGGAGAGTTATACGCCACAGCCCGTTTATTTTTTGGGCAAACGCAAAAAAATAGATGCCGAACTGATGTATTAGGGCTGTACAGATGATTTAAAAACTATAGCAGCCATTAATCAAAAAATAACTGGCTTTTCCCAAACCAAAAAGCCCAATAAAGGCTTAAGCGTATTCTTCCTATATTGGGCCTGTGCAATACCCTACTCACTTCGTTACATAAAAAACTCTTCTGAAATTATTTTGCCGTCTTTTACTTTGTACACGCAAAGTTCAGTCATTGTTGAGCGGCCGCGGCCTTTCATTGTGGCATCCATCGCTAACTTTGTTACAAAGCTATTGCCTGCAACCGTTGCATCTGATACTTCCACCGAGTGGATGGCCTCAACCATTTGGCCAAACTGCTCTGCTTTTTTAAACATGTTATCAAGCCCTTTGGTTTCTTTTTCAAAACCACCCATGGCTTCGGGCTCAATACTAACGGCATCGTCAGCAAATAATTCATGGTAAGCCTTTTCAAAATCGCCGGAACGGCAAATTTCTACGAGGCGATCTGCAATTTCCTGTGTAGTCATAAGTTTAATTTTTTGGAGATATAAAGCTATTATTGTTTAACAACAGCAGTATTAAGTAATTGTTTAGCTAAGGTTATTTTTTAACTCATGGTGTTAGTGTGCTGCCTTTAGAAAATTGGCCAGCTCATCTATTTTATCAGTGTTAATAAAATCAACACCAAGCCGCATAAATGCAAGCCAGGCGGAAGCATTATCAGGGGCGTCCCAAAAACGGACTTTTTTGCCAGCCTTGTGCGCCTTCATTATAGCATTTATAAGTTTATAGCTGGTAACTGAAACCTGGCCGTCATTGCCGAATGTGTGGTAATTTTTAAAATCATCACTCATCATTACTATTTTTTGCAAGGCGGCGCTGCTGTAATCTTTTGACAATATGCCGTCGAACCAAATAAAGGATGGGTAATTATTAAATGTTGAGTCCGGTGGGCGGTTACCACTTATAACCCATTGTATGGTTTTATTGCTGATAAGCGGCGGGAACCTTTTTAGCACTGCAATAAGTGAATCAAGTGTAATAACGGCGGCAGATTTTACATCAATAAGCATTTGGAGGATTCTATGCTTATCGTTATAAGGCCGCCCCTTATTTTTTTCAACAAATGCAAGCAAGGGTTTTATATAATAATCTTCAAGGCTCCTGTTTTTCTGCAGTTCACCAATGTCGTGCGCGACAATAAGTTTACCTTTTACTAAAAAAATATCCGCTTCAATGCTGCCGAAGCCGGCATTATAGGCTTTGTAAAAAGGTGTATCCTGTTCATAATCGTTATGGGAATGTGCATTGGCAACAGTGTAGTGCTTTGGCTGGGCGGCTACATCGTTGTTCATGAAAAACAATATGCCCACAGCAATAAAATAGATAAAGCTTGTCAATATTTTCATGAAAAAAGATTGTGAATTTAAGCAATCAAGGGGCGCTTTGAAATTTTTGTATCCATTCACTTATCTCCGAATTATTTAATGTCTTTTTTATAGTTATTTCAGCTTTTAGCGCCTGGAATGTTCTTCCTATTGCTAAAATTCTCGCATAAGCCGGGCTAGATAAAATGATTACCTTGTAGCCGACAAAATCTGCGATATCTGATGGTTTACCTTCTCCCCAAATCCAGTACTTAATATAATCGCGAGTATTTACATTTATATTGATATCGTTTATGCTATGTTTTAAAATTCCATAGTTATTTAAATTCCACAGCCCCGTTGTCGATTTATTATTCGTTTGTTCACCTTTCCCGCTCATTACAACAAGTGACATGCCTCTTAAGCGTCGTTTTGGTTTTAATTCACGCAGCCCCATTAATAATAATTGCAATTGAACGTTATCAACTATTCCACTCATCTCTCCTACAATACCTGTATTATTGACTGTATTGATTACCAATACAGGCTGGTTAAAAAGTACAGAAAATAATTCCGCAAACCAATAGCACGCCTCGCTAAGTTCCGTATACTCAAATATGCCCAGCAGTTGCTTTTTAGCGATTGGGATTTCTTCTGGCATTGATGAAAAAATAGCTATGCCGCACCTGTAAAATTTTTCAAGGGCATTAACGGCTTCAATTTCTTCCGGATAAAACTCTTGCCTTTCCAGACCTAAAATTTCTTTTAGTTCGTACTCATCAGCATCTTCATTTTCGGCCTTTATTATTTCAATTCTTTCCTTCAAAAATCTTAACGAAGGCTCAGCTTTTGTAAACAACTCTTTATAGAATTTCAGAAAAAAAGCAGCAAGAGTTTTAGAAGAATAGCCTTGCTCCAACAAGTTGCCGCAAATAAGAGAAGCGAGGCTTGCCCGGTCAATATCTTTTAAATAAAACAGGGGAAACAACAAATTAAGCGCCGTTTCAACTTCTTCTTTCTTTGCTTTGTTTACCCGAGCCTTAAATAATTGAATTATCTCGTCTATTTTTTCTTCCGATGAGTTTTCATCCTGAAATATTTGTACAAGTTGGTTAGAAACCGAGATAATGTTCATAACTAATGAAAGCAATAACCGCTTTTTGATATTATTTTATAAATACAATCAATTTTTAGCGTTGGCAGTTATTAAAATTGTTTGCAAGCAATCTTATTCCTGTTCAAACAAATTTTGCTGCGGACTTCCCTCCTTCTTCTCCCATTCCATTTCTATTGATTTGCTAAAGTCCATCAGCTTCGCACCTACTGCCTTCCACCCCATTATTTCTACCATTTTTGCTATTTTAAACTTTGCGCTCCTCACCTGCTGCCCCCGGCCTGTTTGCACTTTTAGTATTGGCTCTGCATCTGTTGTAACTGTTTCAAGCTTGTTGCCTTCGCCTTCTTTAATAAACATAAATTTATTATTAAGGCTTGTGGTTTCAATTTTAAAACGTTTAACATTGTACTGGCTTTTATCTGCATCAAGGTAAACGGCAGATAATATTTTCTCAGGGTCAAATTTTTCTATCAAAACTATCTTGTCCGCATCAAAGCGCTGGGTAAGTTCGGTATCGGTTATTTCATAATTGCCGTCGTTATACACCACCAGCAATTTCTCATCTTCAAAACTACCAAGGTACTGGCCTTTCTCTTCGGCGTTAAGCCTGCCGAATTTATCATCAAACCAAAGTTTTCTTCCGGCCAGCGTTGATTTACCTTTTTCTTTAAGCCGTACTGAGCGTATAGAGTGTTTGGTAACCTGGTTACCCATACTGCTGCGGCCCTTAATATCAAGCTCTTCAAAAAAGTAGTCAAACTCTTTTATACGGGCTGCGCTATTAGGGCTTAAAAGTATTTTTACTACTTCAGCCTCCCCGTTGGGGTTGGCGGTTAAATAATGCACCTTGCTTTTATCGCTGCCCTTGGTAAGGTCGTATTCCTTATCGCGTGTAATACCCGTAACATTAAAACGCTTGGCATAGCTTGTGCCGGTTTCGCCATCTACGTATATCATGTTATACGTCATGCGCTCATCATTCTTCTGAAATACTGCCGCATACAATATATCTTTACCGATAAAGGTTTTATCAGCAACGCGCACTACCTTCATTATACCACGTTTGGTAAAAGCTATTATATCATCAAGGTCGCTGCACTCGGTTAAAAATTCATCTTTCTTCAACCCTGTGCCAATAAAGCCCTCTGCATAGTTCACGTACAATTTTGTATTGGCTATTACCACCTGTTTTGCCTGTATGGTATCAAACAGTTTTATTTCTGTTTTGCGTTCGCGGCCCTTACCAAATTTTTTCAGCAGGTTTTCAAAGTAAGCAACGGCAAAATCAGTAAGATGCTCAAGGTCGTGGTTAACCTGCTTTATATTGTTCTCAATATCTTTTATCTGTGCATTCAGTTCATCAATATCAAGCCTGTAAATCCTGCGCACCGGTTTTTCAGTGAGCTTTAAAATATCTTCACGCGTAATATCCCGCTTCAACCTTTTTTTAAAAGGGTTGAATGCTTTATCAATTGCCTCAATCACCTTCTCCCATGTTTCATGCCTTTGTTCTAATTCTTTGTAAATTTTCTCTTCAAAAAATATTTTCTCCAGTGAAGTGTAATGCCATTTGTCTTCCAGTTCACCAAGCTTTATCTCCAGTTCACGTTTTAATAAGTCTTTTGTATTGTCAACACTGGCCTTCAGCAAATCGTGTATGCTTACAAACCTGGGCTTTTGATCAGTAATAACGCAGGCATTTGGCGATATGCTTACTTCACAATCAGTAAAGGCATATAGCGCATCAATGGTAATATCCGGCGATATTCCTGGCGCCAAATCAATCACTACCTCCACATTCTTACTGGTGTATTCAGATACCTTCTTAATTTTTATTTTGCCCTGGTCGTTGGCTTTTACAATACTGTCGCACAACTGTGCCACGGTTACACCAAAGGGCACATCACGAATAACAAGGCTTTTTTTATCCAGTTCTTCAATATAACAGCGCACCCTTACTTTGCCGCCGCGTTTACCTTCGTTATAATTACTTACATCAACCATACCACCGGTTTGAAAATCGGGGTACAGCTCAAATTTTTTACCACGCAGGTATTTTATAGATGCATCGCATAATTCAATAAAATTATGCGGGAGAAGTTTGGTTGATAGGCCCACTGCAATGCCTTCCCCACCTTGCGCCAACAGCAGCGGAAACTTCATTGGCAGCGTAACAGGTTCCTGTTTACGGCCATCATAACTTAACTGCCATTCAGTGGTTTTAGCATTAAAAGCTATTTCCAACGCCAGTTTCGACAGTCTTGCCTCAATATAACGCGGGGCAGCCGCATCGTCGCCGGTACGCACATCACCCCAGTTGCCCTGCGTCTCGATCAGCAGGTCTTTCTGCCCCATGTTTACCAACGCATCGCCAATACTGGCATCACCATGCGGGTGGTACTGCATGCTTTGGCCTATAATGTTTGCCACCTTATTAAAGCGGCCATCATCCATTTCCTTCATTGCGTGCAAAATGCGGCGCTGCACTGGCTTTAAACCGTCCTCAACTGCCGGCACCGCACGCTCAAGTATTACATAGGATGCATAATCTAAAAACCAGTTACGGTACTGGCCCTGCACGCCTGAGTCATTCGTAAAGTCTAAGTCTTTGCTTTCTTTTGCCATTTGCTTATTATAACCAAAATATAAAACCGAATCAAATAATAGTAACATTGCCGGGATTAAGCCGCATATCATTCAGTTAAGAAATTAATAAGCCAGGTCACAGAGTTCCACTGAGTTTTTCACGGAGTTTCACAGAGTTTTCTTTGCGAACTTTGCGTTTTTCAGCTTTGTGCTCTTTGCGGTTAAAATATTCCCTTTTAACTAAATGACATAGGTCCTGGACCTTGGGCAAAAGCCCTTTAAAAAACATACATCACATTGCTTCTCCCTACCCTTCATACATCTCCAAAGGCTGCCCGTTAGGATCGTAAAAAAATACAAATTTTTTTCCTGTTAACTCATCCACACGCACTTCCTGCACATCAACATTCTTATTTTTCAAATATAAAGCCCAGCCTTCAACATCGTCAACTGCAAATGCCAGATGCCTTAAACCTTTTGCCTCAGGAAACGATGCGCGCTGCCTGTATTCGGGAAATGAAAATAATTCAATTTGATATAACCCGTTTATAGCAAGGTCGAGCTTATACGATTTCCTGGCCTCGCGATATGTTTCAGCAATTATGGTAAAGCCAAGTATCTCAGTATAAAAATGCTTGCTTAATTCGTAATTATCAGTCAGTATGGCTACGTGATGTATTTTTTTAATCTTCATTTTTTTCCTATTTCACCCAGGTGTGTGTATTTAAACCCAGCAAATGTTTTTAGTCCATAGCCACTCATCCTGTCCATACTTGAATGGCCAAATAATATCAGCCCGGTAAACTGTAACACCTCGTTTTGCCAAACCAATCCAGCAACGTATATCGCAATGGCAATAGCTTTATGATGAACTACATTGTATATAATAGCGCCCCATTTGTTACCTGCAACGTAACCAAGCATGCTAAGGTCAGGAGTAAGAATTAACGCCGGGTACCACCACCATGCAAAGCTTAACCTGCTGAACAGGTAGATGGTTAATAAAAACATTGCCAGCTCTTCAAGCTGAATTACTTTTTTCATAATGCATCAGTAGTTTCGGCAGCCTGCACAGGTGCACCTGCATGGCGGATAATAATTTCCTTCCAACCCTTACTCCAATCGCCCTGCACTTCAAGCTTTCCTTCTTTTGCCATTTCACGAATGCGCCATGCCACAAATGCATCACCAGCCCTGGACTTCATTTTGCCAAACAGCGTAGCAAACACTTTGCTTAGCTTTTGCGGTTCAGCATTGGTTGCCTGCAAAATATCTTTGTCGTAATTGTCTGCACCTTTACCAATAATTTTTTTGCCGCCCTCCAGTAAACGTACATACGTATTATCTGCACAAATTTTCTTCCATTCATCGGGGTCAATTTCAAACTCACTTAATGTAATAGGCCGGTTTAGCCGTTTTGCTTTTACTATTTCTTTAGGCAGAATCTCAAATATATTGGTGGGGTAAAATATGCCGCCTTTTTCATTGATAAAAGGAAGGTTATTAAGGTATAATACAAATACCCGGCCCTGGTAAGCTTTTAGCTGGCTCATCAGCCAATAATAGCCGCATACATCATGCTGGTTTTGCGCCATCCATATCCACACAACTTCTGCGGGGTTTTCGTCAAGGGACTTCAATAAATTATGCACCGTTAGCTTGTCATCAACAATGCTAGCTTCCTCTGTATAAGGTGAAAATTCCATCACTTCTTTCCACCAATCCCTGCGCGCCTGGTAACCCTCCGGCTCATAAATATTGGCAATGGGACCAACAGCCAGTTCATCTTTTATTTGAATAACTTCACCCTGCAGTGAATTATCTAATTCCATTGCCTTTTGCAAAGTTTCTATATCATTATATTGAAAAACTATATGTATCATCAGGTGTATTAAATTTATACTTGCAGTTGGTTATTCCTCTATCAACAAATTTATTCCTTCGCCCTGGCAGGCTTCTGCAAAATCACTATCATGACTAACAAGATTAGGAATGTTATGCAGCTTACATGTGGCCAAAATAATTGCGTCATTGGAAAGCAGGTTATATTTCGCCATCAGTTCAGGAACTATTGAGAATAATTTTTTATCATTCGCTAAAAAATGGCACATGTTTATAAGCCGGTACTGTTTTGAATTTTCAAAGGCTTCATTAATTTTTCCTGATTCTTTTATCGCCTGCGGTGACTTTGTTGCATTATATGCCAGGAAGTGATATAAAAATTCACTCAGCACTACTTCATTAACATAACATTTAAAAATATCATTGGCAAGCAGTTCTGTAAATAATTTTCTTTTATTACCCTTATTGAATTCTATTAGTATAGAAGAATCAATAAAAAAATCATTGATTGTAAACATCATATTTACCTACTTTAACATAAGGGAATTTATCTTCGCCATAAAATTGTTGCAAAATTTCTATTCGTTTATTGGCAGATAAATTAGCCCAATCTTCGTTATCCTCATTGTCTTTTGAAACGACAATCCGAACATCCTGGTTGTTATATAAGCCCGGCACTTCTACAACAACCTTTCCGTCAATTACTTTTTGGGTTATTTCCAAAATTTCCATAATATATCTTTTTCCAAATTTACAAATAATTAGGCAACCCCCTCTTCCACCAAGTCCAACTCCACTTTCAGGTTTGCTATTATAAATTCCTGCCTTTCCATCGTGTTCTTGCCCATAAAATATTCCAGCAGGTTTTGTATGTGGTCGCCTTGTTCCAGTATTACCGGCTGTAGCCGAATATCGTTACCTATAAACCTGCCAAACTCTTCCGGTGAAATTTCACCCAACCCTTTAAACCTCGTTATCTCGGGTTTGTTACCAAGTTTTTTTATAGCAGCCTGTTTCTCCTTTTCATCGTAACAATAAATGGTTTCCTGTTTATTGCGTACGCGGAATAGCGGCGTTTCCAGAATAAACACGTGGTTTTGCTTTACCAGGTCAGGAAAAAACTGCAGGAAAAATGTCATCATCAGCAGGCGTATGTGCATACCGTCCACATCAGCGTCCGTCGCAATTACGATGTTGTTATAACGCAAGCCTTCCAGCCCTTCTTCAATATTCAACGCATGCTGCAGCAGGTTAAATTCTTCATTCTCATACACTACTTTTTTGGTAAGCCCGAAACAGTTTAACGGTTTACCCCGCAAGCTAAAAACGGCCTGTGATTCCACATTCCTGCTTTTAGTAATGCTGCCGCTTGCGCTGTCTCCCTCCGTAATAAAAATGGTAGTTGACTTTTGCTTTTCAAGCACGGCATCTTTATCCTTACCAGTAGCCTCATCAGTATAATGGTAACGGCAGTCGCGTAGTTTTTTGTTATGCAGGTTGGCTTTTTTTGCACGCTCATTCGCAAGTTTTTTTATACCCGCCAGTTCCTTGCGCTCGCGCTCGCTTTGCTCAATCCTTTTCTTTATTGCATCAGCCGTTTGTGGGTTACGGTGCAGGTAGTTATCCAGCTCCTTCGCTAAAAAATCGCCAATAAAATTTTTAAGGCTTGCACCGCCTTCACTCACATATTGCGAACCAAGCTTTGTTTTGGTTTGGCTTTCAAACACCGGTTCCTGCACACGCACCGCAACAGCCGCAACAATGCTCTGGCGAATATCCGCTGCTTCATAATCTTTCTTAAAAAAGTCGCGGATCGTTTTTACAAATGCTTCCCTGAATGCCTGCTGATGGGTGCCACCCTGGGTAGTGTATTGCCCGTTTACGAAACTGAAGATATCCTCACCGTAATCGTTATTGTGAGTGATGGCCACCTCAATATCATCACCTTTCAGATGAATGATGTTGTAGCGCACTTCATCCTCGTTGGTTTTGCGGCCAAGCAGGTCAAGCAGGCCGTTGCGGCTTACATACTTTTTATTGTTAAGGTAAATTACCAGCCCGGCATTAAGATAGCAGTAATTCCACAACAGGTTATCCAGGTATTCGTGAATAAAGTGGAAATTGCGGAAAACGGTATCATCGGGGATAAACGTAACCAGCGTACCATTTTGCTGTTCACTTTTTGCCTCTTTATGGTCTTTTACCAATATTCCTTTTTCAAATTCGGCAACCTTGGTTTTTCCTTCCCTAAAGCTCTCCACCTTAAAATAGTTACTCAACGCGTTCACGGCTTTGGTACCTACGCCGTTAAGCCCCACACTTTTTTGAAAGGCCTTACTGTCGTATTTGGCACCGGTGTTAATTTTGCTCACTACATCAACCACCTTGCCCAAAGGAATACCGCGGCCAAAGTCCCTAACGGTTACGGTCCTATCTGTAATGTTAATATCTACCTGCTTGCCATAGCCCATCATGTGCTCGTCAATACAGTTATCCAGCACTTCCTTTATCAAAACGTATATTCCATCGTCGGGAGCAGACCCATCCCCAAGCTTACCAATATACATGCCGGGGCGCAGGCGAATATGCTCCCGCCAGTCGAGACTTTTAATACTATCCTCGTTATAATCAAACAGGTTTTTATCTTTTACATCAGCCATAAGCAATTTTTAACCTTTACGCACAAAAATTAATTAAACTACGTTATAGTAACAGCGTCATATAAAAACGTAGTGGTAAAACAGTGCAAATTTAACTCATCGGGGCGGGCTTTTAAAGGGCTTTTACACATTACAGGGGTATGTGGATAAAACCGGGATGATTTGTTTTTTTGCACATACAATTTAACATTAACAAAACTTATTTATAAAAAGGGCGTTTTAGCTTTAGGGTATGGCCGTTTTACAGAAACAACACTATACAACAACCAGTAATATACTTACTAAATTAGCGTGTATTCTAATAATAATCCCGCTGGCGCCATTTATTTGCAGGTTTATGCCGCCAATAATGATAGGCAGCTGGAATATTGACTTAATCATCGCGCTGGGATTGTCATATTTGATTATCTGGCTGATGTACCATATTCTCCGCCAATTAATTATACCCCTGCTTGGTTTGTGCCTTATTATTTTAATATACAACCAGTTTAGTAACCATTATACTTTTAAAAACCTAATAACAGACTATGCTTCCACTGTTAACACAAATTGGATGTTACGGGAACACAAACAAACCGACCAGCTAAGCATTAACCCCCATATTTTTGAAAACATCTACGACCGCACGTCACGGGAAGTAAAAGAAAAAATGCAGTACCAGGATTCAGTAGTGCGCAATTTTTCGGTGCAGCATTCCCTGCAGTATTTTGACGAGTACAACCTAAAATATGGCAACCTTGTTAGGTACCTTTCATTGTTTAAATACATTAATGCCAATTTTAAGTACGTGCCGGACTCCCAAAGGGACGAATATTACGCCACCCCGCGTGAAACCATTTTGAATGGTATGGGTGGCGATTGCGACGACCACAGCATATTAATGGCGAGTTGTATGATGAGTATCGGCGCACGGTGCCGTGTTGTTATCGTACCCGGCCACATGTACCCTGAAATGTATGTTGGACATAAAAAAGATTTTGAAGTTATGCAGCAGGCCATTATACAACTGTACAACGATGAACATATACACGGTTTATATTACCATGAAAATAATGGCGAATATTGGATAAACCTTGATTATAGCGCCCGACACCCCGGAGGCCCGTACATGGATACCAAAGTATTGCTGGTGATTGAACCTTAAGCATGGGTATTGCGGATTGTGATTAGCGGAACATTCTTTTACCAATCAACTAATCAACTGCTTCTTACCAATCAACTCTCCTCTTACCAATCAACCAATCAACTTCTTCCATACTTTCGCTTCTTGAAACTTGAAACAAACCTGGCCATTCTTGCGCAAGAAGAGCTTGAAAAAGAAGAAGAAAATTTCTGCTTTAAAGATGCATTGAGCAATAGCAACAGCATTGAAATTGACAATATTGTTCATGCACTTAATGCAGAGATAACCCCTGCCATAGATTGCACCGCCTGCGGCAATTGCTGCAGATCGTTAATGATAAATGTTACTCAACCGGAGGTTGAAAATCTTTCAGCCTATCTAAGTATTACGGAAGATGAACTAAAAGAAACCTATATTGAAACAAGCCTGCAAGGCAGCATGATCGTTAACACTATACCATGCCATTTTTTAAAGGGTACCATGTGCAGCATTTACGAACACCGTTTTGCCGAGTGCAGGGAATTTCCGGGACTGCACAAAACCGGTTTTACTGAAAGGCTGTTTGCAACATTTATGCATTACGGCCGTTGCCCTATTGTTTACAACGTAATTGAGCAGCTGAAAATAAAAACCGGTTTTATTAAAATCGCTCAAACATAATATTATACCGTTTTCATATATTTACCCGCACAAATTGGCTGCGGTATGAACTCTTTTAAAACAACGATTGTAATTACTCTGTTACTTATTATTACCGGTATTAAAGCACAACAACCCATTATTACAATATTAGACAGCGGCCATAAAGTTAGCCTTCGTGGTTTAAGTGTTGTTAGCGACAACGTGGTTTGGGCAAGTGGCAGCAATGGCACCGTAGTCCGCAGTTTGGATGGCGGCAAAAGCTTTGAATGGCTTACTGTACCAGGCTTTGAAAAACGCGATTTCAGGGATATTGAAGCATTTGACGAAAACACGGCGTTAATAATGGGCGTTGCTGAACCAGCTGTTATACTGCAAACAAAGGATGGCGGTAAAAGCTGGCTGCCTGTTTTTATCGATACCGCCAGGGGCATGTTTTTAGACGCGATGAATTTTAACGGGCGCGAGGGCGTGGTAATTGGTGACCCAATAAACGATTATGCTTTTATTGCTTACACAAAAGACGGCGGTTATACCTGGCATAAAACCGATCCTAAATCCGATGGCGTAAAAGTGCAGAAAGGCGAGGCTTTTTTCGCATCAAGCGGCACTAATCTTAAACTGGTTACAGGCGCATCAATAAGTACCAACCAGGTGCTGATGGTTAGTGGTGGCAGCAGGGCGCGGCTTATTAACGATAACGGTATGTACGAAATACCCATGCTGCAGGGCAGCGCATCCCAGGGTGCAAATTCCATCGATGTTTGGCGCAGCCATGCTGTAATTGTCGGCGGCGATTTTGCGCATGATACCATAGCCCACGACAACTGTGTGCTTTTTAATGTTACCGATGGAGACATTTATTTTACGCATCCCAAAACGCCACCCCATGGCTACCGCAGCTGCGTTATATATACTTCCAAAGAAAACCTTGTTACCTGCGGCACAAGCGGTGTTGATATAAGCAAAGACGGCGGCAATAACTGGCAGCTAATATCAAACCAAAGCTTTCATGTTTGCCAAAAGGCAAAAAGCGGTTCAGCTGTTTACCTCGCCGGCGCTAACGGAAGAATTGCAAAGCTTACTCTGTAATGCTATTGCAGATTCCCGATTGTCCCAAAGGGATCACTTCGTGGCAGACTGCAGATTTATTCCAAAGTTTGTACTGTATAAACAATCTGTTTCTTGTTGTAACTTACCGGTCCTTCATTTTGCAATCTGCAATCTGCAATCTGCAATCTGCAATCTGCAATCTGCAATCTGCAATCTGCAATCTGCAATCTGCCACGAAGTGATCCCTTTGGGACAATCCGCAATCTGCAATCTCACTTTTCACTCCCCTACCAAAAACACGGCATTACTGAACATCAGCTTGCCGTTTTGCCAAAACAACCTGAACAACACATCATCAGCAAAAAATACTACATCGCCGCGGCCGTATTGCGTTGCGCCGATAATTAATCCATTCTTTAATGATGGTTTTAATTTACTGCCCACAAAACCGCTGGTATAAGCGCTTTGTTTTATAACACCCACGTTCCAGCCGTCTTTTAAAAATTGGTATATTTTGCTGTCCTGTTTTAAGGTGTAATAAGTTTCCGGGTAACCAAAGGCCAATGGGTGCGTATTGTCTAATTCAACCTTGTAAATAGCGCCGGGTATGCTGCCGGTAATATCATTCTTGTTCCTGTCGCCGAATTTTTTAAGTATAGTATAATCGCTGTCGTTTTTGTTTTTATTTTCGTCTGGTGCGCTGTCTTCTTTCAGCTTCAACCCAAAGTCGCCCTGCGCTATTGCCGATACTCCGCTTTCCATAGCAACAATTTTCCCGCCGCTTTTTACAAAATCCTGTAGCTTTTCAATACCGCCCTTACTGTCCAATACCTGGTAGCTGCCATCTGGAACTATCAGCACATCATAATTTGATAGATTGGTAAACGTAAGGTTCTCAGCATTCAACAATGTTATGGGGTAATGCAGCGTTTGGTCAAACAGGCTCCATACTTCACCGGCTGATGATGATGATACCTGCCTCCCGCTTAGCAACGCCACTTTAGGTGCATGTATAAACCGCACGTCAGACGAGCCGAAGTCCGCACCTTTCTCCATAAAACCGCTTGCTACGGCATCTGCCTGCACGTTAAATTGTTTGCAACCGGCGTTTACAATATCGCTCCAGTCAGCATCATTGTTGCCTTTTAAAATTATAAGTGTACCCCGGTCATAACTCTTTCCATTAAAGCTGAACGGCTTTAGCGAATACCGCACCTTTATACCTTTTTGCAGCAGGTAACACAAAAGCTTTGTATCGTTAAGGCTTGTATAAGGCACTAGCAAACCGTAAGCTGATTGCACTGTTGTAACAGCAGGCGCAGCATTGTAAGCGCCAACATCAAGCCTGTCTTTTACTTCGTAAGCGGTTACACCGTATACATACGGTACGCTCCAGGCAGTAATATCGTAGGTTGCAGAATCGCTCAAATAACCCTTTGGCTCAAGCAATACTTTTACCAGTTTACCTTTTGGCTGGTTGGTGGTAACAGCTAATTGATAACCTTCATCATTATAAGCCTCTTCTTTTCCGTTGGCATAATTTATACCCCTGAATGTTTTAGTGGTAGTACTTCCGTAGTCAATACCATTCTGCTGCATCAGTTCAGCCACAGCCTGCAGCCGGTTGGGGTCTTTTGCGGTAAGCACATAAGTTTTATAATCAAAACCAACGCCGCTGCGCGTATCATCAAAAAATTTCTTGAATTCTGTTATAAGTTTACCCGCATTTTGCGATGATATTTCTATCGTCGACATTCCGGTGGTATAATGGTGCAGCGCCCTTTCAACTAATGTAAGCGTGTCATCATCCCTTGTTTTTATACCCAAGCCCGCGCCAATGCCGCCCTGCTCAAACGTCATACCTATGCTGCCGTTGTAAACCGGGTAAGTATCGCCATAGCTGGGGTAGAACAGGTCAAATTCTTCCTTGGTAAAATACAGCCAGCCGTTATTGTCAAAGTATTTGGCGTTATTCTTCCCTATCTGCACCTGGAAATCGCGCTGCCACTTTGTAATTACTTCATGATAAGGTTCTGCAGCCGGGGCAAAATAATATGGTGCGTTATAACCCTGCTCATGAAAATCAACATGCACCTGCGGCAGCCATTGATTATATAGTTTTAAACGCTGCTGGCTTTCTTTTTGCGTTTGCCACGCCCAGTCGCGGTTAAGGTCAAAATTGTAATGGTTTGTCCTGCCCTGCGGCCATGGCTCGTTATGCTCACGCGCCTGGTTATCCGCATTAAATGCCCCGCCCACTATTGAATTATACCAGTTAACATACCTGTCCCTTCCATCGGGGTTAATACAGGGGTCAATAACAACCACTGTGTTTTTTAAATATTCTTTGGTTGCGGTATTGGCGGGGTCAACAAGGGCAAACAGTGTAAGCATGGCTGCTTCAGACGAGGCTGGCTCGTTACCATGTACGTTATAGCTTAGCCACACTATGGCAGGCGCGCCATCAGTAACTGGCGCCATTTTATCGCGTGCCATGCCCGCAAGCCTCAGGTTGTTAAGCCTTATTGCATCAAGCTTTTGCAGGTTTTCGGGCAGCGCAATAAAAGCAACTTCAAGGTCGCGCCCCTCGTATGTTTCGCCATACTTTTCAATCTTTACCATATTGGGCGCAGCATCTGCCACGGACTTAAAATAGTTGAGTATTTTATAATGCGGCGTAAAACGTGTACCTACCTTATAGCCTAAAAACTGCTGTGGCGAAGGGACATTTTGGGCGTACCCCGAAAACATCCCTGCCGTTGCTAAAACGACTGCAATAATTTTTCTCATAATATTTTTTAACAGGTGGTGAAAATATTGAAAGAAACCCTTGCCGCCAAAAAATGAGGGACAGGTGCATCGGTTGTGTTGCAACAGCCCGCCCGCCAAACAATTCCACGCACCAAACTGCAGACAAAACGTGCACAAAAGCCGCACAATCGTAGCCATTTTGTACACAAAAAAAGCCGAGCATAAACGGGTAACTATTTGATTATGTGAACATTGCATTTTAATAGCCTTCATATTACAATTTATTATATACCAGCCCTGCCGCCCGCTGTTCTTTGGCACTACCCACCTGTTTACGACTTTATATTCTTTTACCGTTACCATAACTGATTTTATTATGCCCATGAAAGAATGAGCCTTTTGCCCGGCTTTTGAATCGGACGCTTTAAACTTTTTTCCCTTCGCTCAAATAACCGGAAACTGGAACCGGAAACTGGAAAGTAGCTCCCCCTTTACTAAATATAAAAAGTGGTGTTTTGTCCGCTATTTTGAGAAGATTTATTTTGGCTTTCTACTAAGATTAACACAACGGTTCGTAGAGTATAAGTAAAATAAAAGCCGCTGCCGCTGTCCGTTGCCTGTGGCTACGGACTTGATATAAAACCCCGCCTCTGGCGGGTATTCACTGTGCTATAGCCGATATAACCATAAAAACCCTAAATTGTAATCAAAAGTTCAGTTTTATGAAAGATACGGGCTACAAAATAAGGGATCAGCACGATGTATATTTTATAACTTTTGCAGTTGTGCAATGGGTTGATGTTTTTAGCAGGTATTGTTATGTGGAAACGGTTTTAAACAGTCTGACTTTTTGCATTAAAGAAAAAGGGCTAAACCTGCATGCATGGTGTATAATGACCAACCATCTGCATTTAATTGTAAGTGCAAAAAATGGTAACCTCTCTGATATATTAAGAGATTTTAAAAGTTTTACATCTAAAAAAATATTACAGCAAATAGATGACAATAAGGAAGAGAGCAGGAAATCCTGGCTGCTGTGGCTATTTAAACAAGCCGGTAATGAGAATAGCAGAAACGAGAACTACCAGTTTTGGCAACAGGAGAACCAGCCCATACAATTAGAAACCGTCAATTTTACCCTCACCAAACTTAACTACCTGCACAATAACCCTGTTAAAGCCGGTCTTGTGGAAAAACCGGAAGACTACCTGCTTAGCAGTGCAAGAGATTATAATGGCGGCAAAGGCTTGCTGCCCATTGAGCATTTGACTGCTGGCTATACCGTAAGATGATGAAAACAGCGTATAGCAGCAAAAAGCTTTGTTACTCAAATGCGGCTTTATCACTTTGTTTCATCTATTGCTTTTAAATGCCGCCAGAGGCGGGGTTTTATATTCGTCCGTAGGCAAAGCCATACGGACAGCAGTAACAGCTTTTATTTTGGCTATACGCTACAAAAAACAAGGGCCGCCATAACCTTGCCATAAAAACTCGCCCAAAATTTATCTTACCATACTAACCGCAAAGCACACAAAGACGAAGAAAACGCAAAGTGCACAAAGCAAAGCACTTCGTACTATGTGCAAAAAGCGAAGCTTTTCTATGCCTGCCCGGATGAACCCTGTTCGGACGGGTCCCCTTTTCCTAAGTGTTTTTTATGTGCCTATATGCCCTATGTGGTGAATAAAAACCTCCGTGTAAATCTATGTGTAAAAAGCGAAGCTTTTCTATGTATACTTATTTCTATGTGTTCCTATGTTTTCTGTTGTGCCTATTTGTTGAAAAAAAGCTCTGTGTCCTGAAACACTTTCTATCCCTCCGCCAGCGCCTTTATCTGCACCAGAATGGGGTTCCAGCCCTCGCCGTTATTATACGTTTCGGTATATCTTTTTTCACCATCGGCAACAGTTGCAAAATCGCCCTGGCTTACAGTTAATATTGTTTGGCCGTTATCTTCCGCCAGCGCGTAGGTAACTGTTAAATAATTTTCAGGCACATCAGGCATGTTGGGGTTGTTGGGGTCAATAACAGTGTATACCAGCAGCTTACCCGGCTCAATACGCACCACTTCACCTTTTACAAAAACCATTTCATTGCCCTCATATACGCCTTTCCATAATAGTGGGCTGCCCACTTGCCAGTCGCTGGTGGCCTCGCAACCAAACATATACTTTTTTGTTTCTGCTGGGTTAACAAGCAGGTTCCAAACAGTTGCTGAAGGGGCATTTATGGTTATCGTATTTTCTACAACAAGTGGTGTTGACATGGCGTTTATTTTATAACTGCAATATTAACCTGTTTACAAAAGGTATTATTGCATTTTACGGATTATTTCTAACCGAATGCGGAGTAACGCCAAATTGCTTTTTAAAAGCATTATTAAAATGCTGCGGTGTTGCATAGCCAAGTTCTGCGGCAATTTCAGCAGCCGTTTTTTGGGTATCGCGCAGGTATTGCTGTGCAAGCTGCAGGCGCTGCTGGGCAAGATAACCAAACACAGTTGTATTAAATGTTTCTTTAAAACCGCGTTTAAGTTTATACTCGTTTAGCCCCACTGTTCTTGCAATTTCACTAAGGTTTGGCGGGCAATGCAAGCGCTCGTTCACAAGGTCGCGCACAGCAATAATTTTTTCTTTATCTGTTATATTTTTAATAAATGGTTGTGTATTTTCTTCTGCCGCTTTATACGATTCTGCACATAAAACCAGCAGCTCAATACTTTTTGACAGCAGGAAAAGCTTTTTAAGCTCGCCCATGTACTTACAATGTATTATTTGCTGTATAACCTGTTGAATTGCCGGTGTTATAGCACCCCAGTTATTGCTGAGCATTACATTTTTACCGGCCAGGATATCTTCTGTAAATTTTTGCAGCATGCCGCCTGCATTTTGCGTGAATTGTATAAACAGGTCAGCAGGAAACTGTATGCCAAAGGTTTCTAGCTCCAGTGTTTTATTTTCTACCACAATATCAAACCCGTTTGAGTACATAATGTTGTGGTGGCCACCGGCGAGTTGATATGTAGCATTAAGCTGTTTATATAAAAATTTATAGTCGCCCCGCAAACCAAAATGCAGGCGCACAACATTATTGGTGCTGCTGCCCGCAAAACTGCTGTAGCCGTTGCATATTGATACAGCATGCCCCAGCACTATACTGCCGCACTGCCATATAGTTGATGTGCGGGTACCATTTTCAAATTGTTGCTGTTGTGTTTGCTCCATACATTATTAAACGCGGCAGCTAAGTCGTATTTCGGTGCGTTGCCCCGGCATGCTTTTTATAACTATTTGCCCTTTTAAATCGTTTGCACGCTGCCGCATATTGTTCATGCCGTTGCGGTGCCTGCCAATGCTGCTTACATCAAATCCGCGCCCATTGTCCTCTACTATAACCCTCAGCTTATTATTGCGCTGTATAACATAAATGCTGCAAACGCTGCTGCCCGAGTGTTTTACAACATTGTTTACCGCCTCCTTAAATACAAGGTAAATATTGGTTTTTTTATTTGGCGAAATAAGCATGTTCTTATCGCTTAAACTGCTTTTAAAAATAAACTGTATGCCCCTGTCTTGCAAAAGTGGCTCGGCAAATAATTGCATGCGGTTTACAAGCTGCCCCATAACATCATTACGCGGGTTAATGTTCCAAACCAGGTCGTCAAGATTATTAATTATATCAACTGTGCCGCTTTGTATAATGCCTATATATTCATTATCACCCTGCTCTCTTTTAGCAAGCTGGCTGTAAACATTAATACTGCTTACGGTTGAACCAATATCATCGTGCAGGTCGGCAGATATTTTTCTTCTTATTTTTTCAATTTTCATCAGTTGCCTTAACCGGTACCTGTAAAAACCAAAAAACAACAGGCTTATAATTATAAGAACAGTAGTGTAAAACCACCAGGTATTAAACCAGGGCCGTGTAATGGTAAATGAGTATTGCAGCGGGGCTGTGCTTATAACTTCGTTGTTTTGCACGGCAACTACCTGAAATGTATAATCGCCGGGTTTAAGTGCATTAAATTGAATATCCCGCTGGCCGCTTTGTGTAAAATACCATTCGCCACCAGCCGGTGCAGCACCAGCAAGCCTGTATTTAAAATGCAGCAGGCCGGCATCCTCATACACAGGTATGGCAAGCCTGAACAGTATGTTATTTTTATTACTTGCAAGGCTAATACCGTTTTTGTACACCGTATCTGTATTGTTTACCAGCGTGTAAAGTAATAAAGGGTCGGCCTTTTTTACTTCAAGGCTTTTGCTGACAGGAAGCATAAACATGCCGCTGGTTGTGGCAAGATAAATATTGCTGCTGTCTTCTTCAGCATCGTTAATGGCAGAAAATTCAACCGGGAAGGGGTACAGGTTATTTATTACAGTATCTGCGGTGGCATCAAGCACTTCAATATTGTGTGCCTTAAAAAGCCATATATGGTTATTGCAGCGCTTTATTTTAACAATAGCATCTAACGGGTATTGGTCATTTGCTTTTACCTGTGTTACCTGTGTGCCGTTTATGGCAAATAAGCCTTTGTTAAATGTAGCAGCATAAATTTTGTTGCCAAAATGCGCCATTGACGATACATACAGCCGTTGGCTGCTGTATGTAATATAATCTGTAGCGGGTCCTTTAATGCGTTGCAGCCCATCGCTGAACGATACCAGCAGGCTTTGTGTTACCGTGTCAAACATCACTGATCTTACCCTGTAAATACGCGATCTGTACAAATAGCCGCCTGTTGAATTACCATTTGCTGCAAGCAATGAATCTGGTATCGCCAAAGACGCGCTGGCCGTTGGCTTTATCTGCAGTTCATCCGTATTTTTAACTAATAACCCTGCCGACAGCCCAAGATATCCTGTATTGTTTACTATGGCCGCAGATTTTACGCTTTCTCGGAAAAGAAGTGTAAGCTGCCCTGTGGCAATATTTAGGAGGTCAAGTCTTTTTGACGATTCAACAAAATAATTGCTGTCGTTGGCACGCTCAACATTTTCAATAGTGCCGTATGCAGGCGGCATTTTGGCAAGTTGCTTATCAAATATTGTATCTTGCGGCTGCATTAGCGAAATGTCGCCCTGCTCGCTTGCAACAAGCAGCCCCATGCGTGTTTGGGTTACCAGCTTTATATAATCATTTGGTTTAATGCGGGCGCTGCCTGCCGGTTCAATTTTTCTCCATCCTTTGGGTTTAAATGATACCAGCAGGCCTTTTGACAAACTTGCAAACCATTCATTGCCTTCTTTATCTTCTGCCATCGATGTAATATTATACCCCGGTATGGAGTCAAAGCCATCCAGTGTATAGCTCACGTTTTTTGTATTAACCCAAACTTTCTGCTTAAATACAGTAACGGTGTTAAAAAAGCCTTTAACAGGCAGTGAGAAAGTAATAGCAGGCTTGTTAGTGCTAAAATTTAAACCATAAAGTATGCGGTTGCGCGGGTCGGCAACAAACATGCTGTTACCGAGCGATGCCTTTTCCAGTGTAACGCGTACGTCAAACCTGCCGCTATCATCAAGTTTTACAATAGAAACCGGCGCACCTTTTTTATAAATAAAAAAGCTGTCTTTTGCCAGGCCCACTGCCATATTATGCATAATGCATATTCTTGACAGGTTAACACCACGCACACCAATCTCTTCATAGTGGCATTTCATGGTTGCCGTGTTACAAATAAAAAAGCCCCTGGATGTGGCAACTATCAGTTCATCGCCAAGCAGCACCATGGTAGAATAATTAAATGAATTTCTAAAGTCGTATGCCTCCAGGTAATACATTTTATCATTCTGTATATAAAATATCTGGCTGTTAAAGTTGTGGCACCAAACCCGGCCGTAGTTATCTTCTATAAGGTTGGTCATACTTATAGAAGTTTCTTCCGGGTTGCTGAAATTTGTAAAGCTAACACCATCAAAACGGCTTACACCAAGGTTATGTGCAACCCAAATAAATCCCTTTTTATCTACCAGCAGGTCATATATTTCGTTTGAGGGGCAATTGGGTATTTGCTGCAGCGTACGCTGCCCGCTGCCCGTACAGTATAACATAACAGCCAGAAAAAATAACAGTATTTTGCGGGCAAACAACATGCTTATCTTATAAAATTTAAATTTTGTAAATATAGTTATATATAATTTTTATAACTGTATACGGTATACAATCTAAGGGCTGGCGCCAGGTTTTAATAAAAAAGGCGCATTTTACAATGCGCCCAAAACCAAAACCAAATTTTAATTATCACTTATAACAGTGAATATTCTTTAGCATGTTCAATCATTTCAACAACTTCTTCAGGCATTTGGCGTACGCCAAAACGCTCGCCACCCACCATTAATATCATGGTTTGAACAATGTCGTTGTAATTAAGGCGCCTTATTGACGAGATGTTGTTGGCATTAATTATTATGCTTCCGTCTTCAGTCTCTTCAATGGTATCAAGTTTAATAAATTGTGCTTTCATAATTATTGTTTTAATTAATAATACCTAAGTAGGTTATAAAACCATGCCAGAAAATAAAGAAGTTATTAAAACAATGTGAAAGAAAGAATCAGTGTTTGTGGGATTGGGAAGGATTGTGAGGATATAAAATAAAAACCTGCTACTACCGCACCATTAAATAACCCCCTGGGTTCGCTCCCGAAATTTGGGACACGAACCCGGGCGAAAACATTTTTCTATGACTGCTTTTAAAAGCACCGCTGATTTGAACTCTCAGCGGTAAGTTTTGAATAAAACAAAAGTTGTACACCGACTAAAAATTATAAGCGTGATTGAATATGAAGTATCACTCAGCACGATAAAAAGTAAACCATTGCGCCGTTACACCTGGGGAGGCGCTGGCACGGCCGAACGCGGAGATTCGGGTCGGTCTGGAATTTCTTTTGCTTCTTTTCTTTTTTCAAGAAAAGAAGAAGACAAACTATAAACCTGTTAAATTACCCCGACCATTTCGACACTAAATCTTATTAAATAAAAACCGGCTAAGCAAAATTGCTCAGCCGGTACACATTATATTGCTTCAATGTTATATTCTAACCAGCCAGTTGTACACATCGTCCGCTTTACCTTCCCTTATTGCTGAAAGCCTTGCTTTAACCGCTGGCGCAATTTTCCACGCGGTGGTGTCAAATTGCATCACATGGTCTTTATAGCGCAGTTCTTTTATGGGTGCTATAACCGCTGCCGTGCCGGTGCCAAATACTTCTTTAAGCGTGCCGTTTTTGTAGGCATCCATAACTTCATCAATGTTTATCTTTCTTTCTTCCACTTCCATACCCATCTCGCGCAATATAGTCATTACACTGTCGCGGGTTACACCATTTAATATAGTGCCTTCGTCAAGCGACGGGGTAATGGCTGTATTACCAATAATAAACATCACGTTCATCATACCTACTTCCTGCAGCCATTTGTGTTCAAAAGCGTCTGTCCACAGCACCTGATCGTAGCCTTTTTCCCTGGCATCAGTTGCTGCCCTTAAACTACCGCCGTAGTTACCGGCATTCTTGCTAAAGCCTACGCCACCCGGCGCTGCGCGTGTGTATTTTTCTTCCACCAAAATTTTCATTGGGGCAGCAAAATAAGGCCCTGTAGGGCTCAGTATTATTAAGAATTTATAAGTCTCACTTGGCCTGACACCCAAAAACTGGTCGGTTGAAAACATTACGGGGCGTATATAAAGCGCGTAATCTTTGCGCTGGGGTATCCAGTTTTTATCAAGCGCAATCAGGCGGCGCATACCTTCAATAAATATTTCTTCAGGCACGGTGGGCATGTTCATACGCTCAGCGCTAAGGTTAAACCTGCGCAGGTTATCGTATGGGCGAAAAATAAATGCGTTACTATTTTCGTCTTTATAAGCTTTAATACCTTCAAAAATGGCCTGGCCATAATGCAGCGCCGCCATCGATGGTTCCATTAGCAATGGCTGGTAGGGTTTAATTTCCACATTCTTCCATTCGCCATTCTCATAATCTGCTTCCAGCATGTGGTCGGTAAAATAGCGCCCAAAAGGAAGCTCATCAAAATTCATTTCATTTAACTTACTTCGTTCCACTTTTGTTACAAGTATGTCTAAAGCTTCTGTCATAACATTTACTTTTGTTGCAAAGAAAAGAAAAAAACTAACAACTGTTAATACTTTTATATGAATGTTAATTTGCCCGGTTTTGTTATAGCTGACCTGTATAAAAACAAGCTTGTAATTACAGATGTTGCTGAACCACAGCCTGAAAAACCGGCACCGCAATTTACTGAAAATACAGTTTTACCCAGGCAGGAAAAAGCAGGGCCCGCGCAAAAAAAATGGTATTTGGGTGATAATAAAAAAGGTATTGTGATTGCGGTTGCTGATGAGGAAGCTGTTTTTATTAGTGACGAGGGGCTTGAAACCATAAAAAATATGTTAAAGGGCCTGCAAATGAACCTCGGCGACATAGCCGTTGTAAACCTGCACAATGAGCCTGTGACATTTAATGATTTAAAGCAACAATTAAACGCCCGGCATGTTATTATGTTTGGTGTAACAACAACGCAGCTTGGGTTGCCATTTGCAATACCGTTTTACCAGGTGCAAAATTATGCAGGCTGTACCCTGCTTTCTGCGCCTGCGGCAACATTAGCCGGCCCGGCCGCTACAACAGACGCAATAAAAGCCGAAAAAAGAAAATTGTGGGATAGTTTGAAGAGAATAAATTTTTAACTCAGCTGTAAGCCTTAAGCTATATGCAAAATAGCCAGCCGCTTAAAGCTTACAGCGTATGGCTTACAGCCCCCTCACAAATTAAATAACATGCCAGCACATACAATAATATTCGCCAGTAATAACCAGCATAAAGCTGATGAAATAAAAAAGATAATAGGCGACAGCTTTCACATATTGACGTTGAGAGATGCTAATATTAATATTGACATACCCGAGCCGTATGATACCCTTGAGGCAAATGCCTCGCAGAAAGCTTATACCATTCATAAGCTGTCTGATAAAAATTGTTTTAGCGAAGATACCGGTCTTGAAGTTGAAGAGTTGAATGGCGAACCTGGCGTACACAGTGCCCGCTACGCAGGCGAGGGCAGAGATTTTAAAGCCAATATTGATAAACTGTTGCAGAATATGCAGGGCAAGCAAAACAGGAAAGCGCGCTTTAGAACAGTGATAGCGCTTATATGGCACACACATGAATACTGTTTTGAGGGGATATGCGAAGGAACAATAATTGACACGCCGCGTGGCGGCCAGGGTTTTGGCTACGACCCCGTTTTTGTGCCCAATGGCAGCGACAAAACCTTTGCTGAAATGAGTATGGATGAAAAAAACAAATACAGCCACCGGCGTAAAGCTGTTGATAAATTAGTTGAATTTTTAAAGGGTGTAGACGAGCCTAAAGTAACCGTACCGGCAGATTAAACATTTTACTAAATGGAACGAATAAAACTGACCTTGCCCGCCACTTTTACATTCTCAATAATACTTACCATCCGCGTTAGCGACATCAATTATGCCGGCCATGTTGGTAACGATGCCTTTCTTGCGCTGGTGCATGAAGCAAGGCAGCAGTTTTTACTTCACCACGGTTATACTGAAAGTAACCTGGAAGGTGTTGGCTTAATTATGACCGATGTTGCCATTGAATTTAAGAAGGAACTGAACTACGGTGATAACGTTAAAATATCCGTCGCCACAACCGGCTTTGATAAGTATGGTTTTGATTTTTTTTACAAGCTGGAAATTATAAAACCAGGTGAAACTGTTGTGGCCGGTAAAGCAAAAACAGGCATGCTGTGCTATGACTATACGAATAAAAAGTTGGTGCAGGTGCCTGATAAGGTAATTAAACAGTTGTTAGTATAATTTAAAATTACCTTGCTGGTTTAAAGGCTATAAGTTTGTAATTTTGATAGCCCCCTTACTAAAAGGCTCATACTTAATTACTCAAAACCATGTCCATAATGAAAGCACCACTGTTATTTACCATATTAAGCGTTGTCCTGTTTGTACCACATATTAATACCCGCGCCCAAGCCATCAACGCGCAGGATTCGCTGGCGTTGGTTGACCTGTATAATAACGCCGGTGGTCCACACTGGCACAACAACACTAATTGGCTTACAACTAGCCCTGTTAGCGAGTGGTTTGGCATCAGGGTATCGGCAGGCAGGGTTAAATCAATAAGGCTTACAAACAATGGCCTCAAAGGAAGTTTGGCGCCTTCCATCGGCAACCTAAACGCTGATGATACCATTGCGCTGAATTTGAATAATCTTGGCGATAGCATACCATCTACCATAACCAGCCTTAACCCTATTATGGCCCTGGATATTTCAAACAATAATTTCACGTTTGCCGGCATGGAAGTTATACCCTCCACTTTTTTGTTTGCCAAATATGCTCCCCAAAACAATATAACATTTACCATCAGTGGCAACTTGTTTTCTGCCAGCGTTGGGGGAACTTTAAACAATGAATCTTTTACCTGGTACAAAAATTCAGCGGTTTACGCTACGCATACGGCAGATTCAACCCTAACTGTGCCCGCTGCTGAAGTTGAAAATGAATATGCATTAACTATTACCAACAGCAGCGTGCCTGGGTTAACGTTAT
>Ga0206931_1036_pt1 | contig 44696 bp, 43 predicted proteins | sample Alteio_BWOrgHeat_17_FD_152946 | JGI IMG/M metagenome (GOLD analysis project Ga0206931, IMG submission 152946) | Enriched cells from forest soil in Barre Woods Harvard Forest LTER site, Petersham, Massachusetts, United States -... | ecosystem: Environmental > Terrestrial > Soil > Temperate forest >...
TGCCGAAAAATCGGCGCCCAATCTCCCGCTACACTCCAAAAATCCGTCTGCGACAGCCTTGGACTGCCTATCTTCCCCGTAAAATCTTTCCCTGTTTGGAAAAAGGGCATGCCTCCTGCTGTGGCCAAAAGTCTCAAGGCACATCGCATGATTCCGCTTCAACTTGAGTACGCGGAATACTCCGATGGACGCCGTCATGGCTATATTACAGTCGGCGCGGAACATCCTTATCTTGATGAACTTGCGTTGGAAATATGCCACGCAAACAACCTCCCCGTATTATTTGCATTTGTCATTGTCATGAAAGTGAACGAACTTAACTCGGCCTCCGAAGCCGAACTATGAGTTTAAGCGATTCCCTGACCTCCGGGCTCAAAAAAGCGCTCGGGGCACACCTCACTAAAGCCGGAAATTTGCCCAGCACGGACCCCGAAGTCCTCATCAAAACGTGTCCCGACGAAGACATCCGCGCCGCCATCGGCATCGAATATAAAGCGCCCCTCGTTTCCATTTCCCGCGAGATGCTCGACCCCGATCTCCTCAAAAGTTTCGACCGCCAGCAACTCATCCAAAATCGATTCGTCCCCATCAGCAAGCAAGAGACGATGATCATCGTCGCCTGCTCCCAGCCATGGAACATCCAGGTCCGCGACTCCGTCACCTCCACCTTCAGCGGTAGCGCCGTCTCGATGGTCTACGTCACCGACAACAACATCCAGACCCTCTTCGACTCCCTCAAATCCGAGACCGAAAGTTACGCCGCCAAATCCATGGAAGCGGCCAAGAAAGCCGACCAATCCATGGACGAACGCGGATCGCGTATCTCCCTCGACACCCCGCCCAACAGCCGCACCGCCGACGTTCTCCATCGCCTCCTCCAGACCGCCATTGATAAAAACGCGAGCGATCTTCATCTCCATCCTGACGCCAGCGGCCGCTACCGGATTCGCCTCGACATTAACGGCATGCTCCAGGATCTCGAGCCCATCGACCGCGAAATCGCCCGCAGCCTCGAATACGTCATCTACAATCACACCATCACCATGTTCCCCGACAAGCGCATGATGCCCCAGGACGGCAACATCCAGCTTGCCTACAGCGGCCAGAACGTCGACTGCCGCGTCGCTTCACTGCCGAACTATCTCCCCGGCGGCGGCGCTCCCTCCCACATCACCATCCGTTTCCAGAACTCCGTCAAGACGGCCGAAGTCACACTCGAAAAACTCGGCTTCGAACTCGACTCCCTCCAGATCATCAAGCAGGCCATCTCCACTCCCGGCGCATTTTGCGTCGTCAGCGGCCCCACCGGCTCCGGCAAAACCACCACTCTCGGCGCTTGCCTCAAATACCTCAACAAGCCCGATCGCATGATCTACTCCGTTGAGGATCCAGTTGAAAACTTCATCCCCGGCGTCTCTCACGTTCAGGTGTTAAAAGGCACCCCTTTCGCCGACGTCCTTCGATCCCTCCTCCGCAAAAAACCCGACATCATTCTCATCGGTGAAATTCGAGACGAAGAAACGGCCAACATCGCCATGCAGGCGGCCATGACCGGTCACATCGTCCTCACCACCGTTCACGCCGACTTCGCCTACGAGGTCCCCTCGCGACTTAGCTACATCGGCGTCAAGCCCTACCAGATCGCCCAGAAAGTCAAACTCTGCTCCTCCCAGCGCCTCATCCCCATCCTCTGCGAATACTGCTCCAGCGAAACGGAAGTCACCCAGGAAATGATGATCCACAACAAACTCCCCGACTCCTTCCGCGCCCTCACGTCTCTCCGCTCCCACAACCCCAATGGCTGCCAGCGCTGCAACCACGGCTACATTACCCGCCAGCCCATCATCGAAGTCATCCCCATGAGCGACACATTGCGCGAAATGATCTCCGAAGGCGCCAGCACCACCAGCCTTCGCGACTACGTCATCAAAGAACTTAAAGTCCCCACCCTCAAACAACGCGCCCTCGACCTCGTTGCCCACGGACAAGCCGACCTCGAAGGCGTTCGCAAGGTACTTGAACTTTAGCATTTCTGGTGTAGGTTAAACTTACCTCTCCTATGGGAACCTACAGCGTACTTGGACTCGACCGGAACGACCGAGAAGTCACCCTCCTCGTCAACGGCGAAAACGACTCTAATGCCCGCGAACAAGCCAATCGCAAGGGCGTCCATGCCATCTCCGTCACCCTCGTAAACGAAAATGACACCGGAGGTGCCCGCGTCCACCGCCGCGAAGGCAAACTCCGCGACAAGCAAGTCTGGCACTTCTGCGAGCGCCTCGCCCCCATGCAGGAACAAAATATTCCCGCCGGTAAATCCATGGAATTCATGGCCGGCAGCGCCCCCGACCCGGAAATCCGCGCCCTTGCCATGGACATCAAGGAAAAACTCGGCAACTCCTCCCTCGTCGAAGCCATCTGCTCGACCAATAAATTCCCGCCCCTCGTCGAAGGCTGCCTCCGCGCCGGATCGGAAAGCGCCAAGGTGGACATCATCCTCAAGATGCTCTCCCGCTTCTACGAAATGAAAGTCCAGATGTACAACTCCATCGTCATCGCCCTCATTCAACCCGCCCTCGCCTTCGTCATCATCATCCTCTTCGTCCTCTTCAACTTTGTCTATGTCGCCCCCCAGATGGGTTCCGTCCTCAACACCATGGGTCACCCGGCCACTGGCCTCCTCAAATGGGAACTCAACGTCGGCGCCTTGATCAAAAGCTACTGGTACATCATCTTCCTCCTCTTTGTCGGCTTCCTCTTTTTCCTCTTCCGGAAATCCAAGCTCCGCACCGTTTTCTTTGAATGGCTGTTCCTCAAGATCGGCGCCCTGGGCACCGTCGTCTTCGGGCTTCGCCAGACCGCCTTCGCCTACTGCATGAGCGCGCTCAGCGAAGCGGGCATGCCCTACGGCAAATGCTTCACCTACCTCGTCGAAGTCGTCAAAGACACCCCCATGGAAGAACAAATTCGCCAGGCCGCCCGCTACCACGAAGAATGCGGATCCTTCTCCACCTCCCTCGAACGCTACGTCAAGCTCGACCCCGAGATTATCTTCCAGATCAAAGTCGGCGAAAAAACCGCCACCGTCCCCGAGCAGCTCGCCCGCGTTGCCCTCGTCTACGAACGCACCACCGCCAAGGCCGCGGAAGCCCTCGCCTCAAAAATTACCCCCATCGTCATCATCGTTGGCGCCGGCCTCGCCGTTGGCAGCTACCTCCTGCCCTTCTTCTCCCTCATGAGCATCTGCTACAAAATGATGCGCGGCAATTAAGCCCCCTCTCGAAAAGTAGTCCTAAAAAACACTCGCGCCTTTTCACTTCCTCGCGCAAACTTGCGCCCAACCAATGCACCGGCCAAACTTGGTCCTTACCAATGGATTCACCATAGGCTACCGCGGCCACCCCGTCGCCTCCGTCCCCGACGACATCGCCATCCAGCCCGTCCCCGGCCTCGCCTCCATCTCCATCCTCACCGGATCCAACGGCTCCGGCAAAACCACCCTCCTGCGCACCCTCGCCGGCATCATCCCCTCCCTCGCCGGTGGCGCCACTCTCTCCGACGAACCTCTCGAGCAGCTCCATCGCAAAGGCCGCCTCTGCTACATGCCCGAAATCCTCGAATTCATGCCGCACCTGACACCCCTCCAGATTTTCAAGGCGCTATGCCCTGAACACTTTCACGACGTCAAAAGAACCGCCGCAGCCATCGACCTCTCCCTCGCCTCAAAAGCCTTCAACGAACTCAGCAAAGGCAACCGCCAGAAAGTCCGCTTCCTCCTCACCTACCTCAAAGCCAAACCCTGCAACCTCCTCCTCCTCGACGAACCCTTCAGCGGCTTCGACATCGAGTCCCGACAATCCGCCATGACCCTGCTCCGCGACGCCTTCACCGACAACGGGCGCCGCCTCATCATCTCCCTCCACACCGAACAACTTCCCGACGGCTGGTGCGATTCCACCATCGGCCTCGTCGACCGGCAAATCCGCGTCGGCCCCGCCTTCCACTCCGTCTACGATGCCCAAAAATATTTTACCGAGAAAACTTCCACCGCTCCCCACCGCCCATGAAACAAGTCTTCCGCTACTACCTCGCCGCCGTCACCTCCTCCCTCGCCTTCTTCGTCTGGGCTCTTCTCTTTCTCTTCTGCTTTATCCTCCCCATCTTCTGCAACTACACCGGCATCGTTGAATCCTACCTCATGCGCCCCCTCCTCCGCTCCCAGGCCGTCATCTACGCCATCTGGACCTTCATCATCCTCCAGGGCGGCTACTGGTCCGCCACCTTCGCCTTCGATCGCCGCCAAAGCGGACTCTCCGTCTGGTGGTCATCCCTCGGCATCACACCCCAGCAACAATTCCAGGGCCTCTTCCTCGCCGGCGTCCTCCCCTGCCTCGTCTTCATCGTCGGTGGCCTCGGCTTCCTCGGGCTTGTCTCCTCCTTCGATCGCCCCATTCCCATTCCCCTCCTCATCGAACAAGGCGTCAGCATCTTCTTCGCCTCACTCCTCTACTGCGGCCTCTGCATCCTTCTCGGCACAATGGTCAACGCCTCATTTGCATGGTCACTTTCCATCGCCACTTTCATTTTTTCCGTCAAAGGAATGATCATCGCGCGCAATGTCCTCACCGGACTGCCCATCGCGATACGCTACATCGGATTTTGGATCCTCTTCTTCATCCCAAATTTTGATCTCTACTTCCGACCCGGCGCCGTCATCCATTTCTGGCCCATTATGCAATGGAAAGTTTGGCTCGGAGTGACCCTTTACACAGGCGTCTGGATGAGTATATTTAGAATAGCAGCCAAGAGGCTGTTCAGGCCATGCCTAACCTAATCCTGCATGCCGTAATAGTAATCGCCTTAAATATTTTTTTAATCTGTTCTATACCAACAGGTTCCGGATGGGGCGCCGGATGGAGTGGAAGCCCCATGGGTCGAATCGGATCGCGCCTCGTCTACAGTCGCTCCCAAATTCCCTGGCATAATGGCGTCGATGAAGACTATACCAAAAGATTTATTCACCTCGATATTAACGCCATTCCCGACTATTTCGACGCCGTTTACGCTGGCACAAAACCCACTCCCGAATTTGCTCACCTTTCCCACAGTAACCTCGAGGAACTTTCCAAAAATCTCATCGTCGTAAAAATGATGCGCCTCTCCCTCGACTGGGATCCCTCCAATTACCAGACCGCCTACGACCTTTCCTTCCTCCTCCGCGCCGAAATCCACCACCCCGAACTTTCCCTCCAGGTTCTCGACGAGACACTTTCCCACGATCTCCCCGACTACGGACGACTCCTCCTCGATGTCGAAAAATTCCAGCTCCTCCGCATCCACATGCAACGCCGCGAAGATGCCCGCCTCATCGTTCCCGAAATCCAGAAACTCACTTCCAAATGCTCCGACCTGGAACCCACGCCTGAAATCACCAGCCTCCTCGAAAACGCCCGCGCCATTCCTATCATCGTCCAGAATGATGTCACCCAGTCCGCTTCCCAAAAAATTACCCCCACCCACACCGCTTCACCTAACCACCACCACCGACAACGACCCACCCCATGAAAACCCCTGCCCTCCGCCCTAAAACCTCCCTCCTCCGCAACCCTGCGCTTCGCAGCTTCAGCCTCATCGAAATGACCATCTCCATGGTCATCCTCTCCATCATGGCCGGAATGGTCGCCTTTGCCGCCGCCAGCATGGACCGCTCCCTCATCCTCATGGACATCAACTCCGCCATGAACGATGAACTCAGCCGTCAGGCCGAAATTCTCAAAAACACCAACATCGACCTCGCCTTTGGCTACACCGTGGCCGCTCCCGCGCCAATTGGCACAACCCCCGCCGCAGGCCCCCAGGTCATCCCCCCTGCCAACGTCAACCAACTTCAGGGCTTTCTCCCCGTTAACGACACCGCGACTGCTAACAAGCCAACCATTACATGGTCCCTCTTCCGGACCAACTTCGTCAACAATGTCGGCCATAAAGCCCTCATGGATCGCATCATCGTCACCGCCTCCTATCAGGTCTCTGGCTTCCCCCTGCTCAGCAACGCCACCGCCGTCATTAAAGTCTTCGACGCCGACCAGCAATAAACGCGCGGGTCGCAAGCTGGCTCTAAAAAAGCGGGCTGCTAACGCCCAGCCGGGATCGGACTCTCCCCCGCCCCGTTCGCCGCCATGCCCTTCAACTGAAGCAACGCATGCAGCTTATTCAAAAATAAATCGTACTCCTGGGTCGACATCACCACTTTCCTCTGCCCGCTCAAACCCAGTGTCTGCTGGTCATTGCTATCTAAAATTGACGCGCCCCGGTCCGTTAAATACACCGTCACTTCATTCAAGCCGCCCAGGGCCACCATATGCGCGTCTTGCCCCGTCCCCGGCTCCGCGCCCGCGATGATAAACCCGTGCACCTTCTCGATATGATCCGCCATCGAGGTCGACTTCAAATCCATCGACGAATTGGGCTTCAATAAAGGGAGCACAAAATAGCACAAGCCGCAAACAACCGCGACTATCGCCACATAAGCCAGCCCTGGAATCTTTGAATCAGTCACCCGCGGATAATACTATTTATAAACCGGCACCCTCTGGTAATCACCCTGGTACTGCACGCCGTCGATCGTCCGCGTTGGCACATAAACATTCCGGATCGACGGACTCCCATTATTATCCGCCTCCCATGGCGGCGGTATACCATAAAGCACCTCACGCCGATAAATCTCATTGGGGATCTCCATCTGCGCCTCGTCCTGCCCAGCCTTGATGCCTACTAAATAAGCTTCCATCCGCTTAGCATCATAAAATTTCGTCAAACCATACGAAACCGCCACACCCCCGATTGCTCCCAAAGCGCCGCCCGCTGCGCCTCCGATATACTTTTGACCCAGAAAATATCCCCCAACCCCCGCCGCCGCCATCGTCCCGTACCGGATGCCGTTGTCCGCAAATTGACGTGTCGCGGGGTCGTCTTTTGAATAAATGGGCTGGTCCGCGCACCCCGTAACCCAGACCAGAAGACTGAGCCAAAGGATACTTCTGCAGGCGAAAAAGCGCATACCCCTTAGTGCCTTACTTTAATCGTTAATCAAGTCTTTTTATCGAGTTCCGCTCGTCGGCACCCAGCTGTTCGCCGTCGCCGCCCCGAGGTCTCGCCCCACCGCATACCGGAACGCCGTCGCGAACAAAGTCGTCTTGTTCGCAATGACTTGCTCAAACATAATCCGATCCTCCAGCATAATCTGGATAATCTCCCGCCGCGCCAGGTCGATATCCTCACCCGTCGAAATATCCCGCACCCGTCGATACGACAACGCGAAAATAATCTTCTCCATCAACGTCGGGTCCTTCGTTAAAATATCCGACAACTTCTCCGCCCAGCTCTTCTGCAATTCCCCCTGGTGCAACAAATAATCCGCCACCACGTACCCCTTGCCCATGATCCGCACCTGGTTCAGGAAAGCCAGCCTCCACCCCTCCCGGATCTGCGGCGAAGCCATCGCCGCCTGGATAATCGGCTGCGCCCGCAACGCCGACGTGCTGATCAACTGGATCGACGCCGTCAACAACTGCGGATAAGCCATCCCCGCGCCATCCGGCACCGTATTACGCATGATCGCCTCCAGGATCCGCCGCGACTCCGCCCGCTGCATCACCTCGATCAAAGACGTCGAAAACACACTGTACAAATCACCCAGGATATTTCCCTCCTCGATCGTCTGGATAATGCTCAACGTCGTCGGCGCGTTCGGCCCCAGCAACTCCGGCCACACCGGATAAACCGCCTGCGTCGCAATCTGGTTCTGCTGCGAAATCTCCTTCAACAAATACTCGTTCAACTTCGTCCGCACCACATAATCCCGCAACCGCGGCACCAGCTTGAAATTCAATGTCCCCGAGCTCGCCGTCGTCGCCCGCAAAATACCCCACACATCCTTCTCATGCTCCGGCTTCATCAAATAAGCCAGCATCGCATTGCGCATCGCCTCGTTCACATCGCCGCTCTCGATCAATAAACGCGCGTTCATCGCCTTCCAGCCCGGATCCGTCAACAGGAACGCCAGGAACCACTGCTTGAAATTCGCCACGTCCGCGTTGCCCGTCACCTGCCCCCGGCCCAGTTCCTTCACCAGTTGGTCCAGCCACCGGTCCACGGCGTCCCGGCTTGCGCTCTTTGAATTATTCACCAGCCACGTCGCAAAACGGTCCGCCAACCGCGCATCGTTGCTCTGTAGCGTCTTTACCAGCACCTTCAGCGTTGGCAGATCCGAATTAATCGCCTCCGCGATCACCAGCTTCTTCACCTGGTTCGCATTCTCACCCGCCTGCGGATCCCGCATGTTCGACATCTTGAAAAAGTGGTCCCACGCCACATCGCTCGAGACCAGCAACTGGCCCATCGCCTCCCCAAAACCATGCAACGCTTCCGGCGTCAACTTATTCTCCGCCGCCCGCACCCGGAACGTCTCCGGCGAACCGTAAAAACTGAACGCCGTCGTTCCCGCCAGCTCGTCGTCAAACTCCGGGCTGAACCCGTTCAAGCTGTCAATGATCCGCTTGCAAATATCCGGGGCGTTGGCCAGCACCGTCGGTAATCCCGTCCGCAACGTCAACGAAAGCGCCTCCGCCGGCCGCGTCAAATGCCACATCAAATAATCCGACCATTGCTGGTTGCTCTTGATCGCTCTCAGCAGCAAATCCGCAAACTGCCGAATCTTCGGGTCTTCCGCCGAGCCAATCACCTCAACTCCCTGCGCCTGCGGCATCAGATACTTCAACGTATACTCAAACCGGCTGTTCGGGATGCCCGTCGCTCCGTAATAGCCCAGGAAAAATGCAAAGCCCTCCTTGTCCGTTAACGACCCGACCATCACCGACCGCCACTTATCGTACAAATACGAACTGTCCCGCAACCGTATCACATATTCCGACAAATACTGCGGATCGGCTGCCACCAGTCGCTCGCACTTCTCCCACATCTTCTCGTACCACGAAGGCGGCGGCGTCCCCGTTGTCTGCAAATAACTCGCCACCGTCCCCGTCGCATCCAGCAACTGCGACACCGATAACATCAACCGCAAACGTGCCTGCGTGCTCGACCCCGCCGCCTGCGACAACAAATCATCCACCAGGCTGTCCGAGACCAGATTGTCGTTCACCAGGTTCACCCGCAACATCAACGGCGTCAGCGGCTGGTTCCCCTGCAGCACCAACTGCACGTTCATGCACACCTTCGGCCACGAATTCTTCGTGTCCATCAGGTAAGTCACCAGGAAATCCACGCTGTCCGTCCTCGAGGCCGCGTCCTCGATCAACCCCTTCAATACCTGCGGCGGTTTGCCCGCCGCCCACGCGTTTATTGTGTCGTCAATCTGCTGCTGCGTAAAATTAAGTGACTTCAAAAAACCAGTCACCGCTTGCAGTAAATAAAAATCGCCCGCCGCCAGCCCCGTCCCGATGTCCGTCAGCGCCGACCCGTCCGTCATCGATCCCGAGACGATTCTCTCCATCAAAATCGCGTTGATCTTCGTCGTCTCCCCCCCGCTCGCGGCCGAACGGACCAGGTACTTCATCAGACGGTCCTCGCCCAATTGCGCCGCCAGCTTCTCGTCCGAGTCCAGCCGAATAAACTTATCGGCCTGCACCGGCGCATACGACTGCCCCCAGCCCGTGCCGCCTGCCGTTAACAACAGCAGCCCATAAAGAAGACCTCGAAAATTTAAGAATCCACGAATCATGCCCATTACTCGGTACATGCTAGGCATAAGGAAAGAGTTCCATAAGGAGTGCCCCATTATTACGATATATCGCCAGTAAATGGTATCTTAAATTTAGACGAACCTGAGGGTCCCAGGCTTCACCCGATCTCGGGTCCAGCCACGCCGTGCGTCTTAGAATTCCGCCAGCTTCAAATGCAAGCCGCCCGGATGCTTCTGCGCCAGGTAACGCAACGCCTTCCACTGGTCCCCCTCGAACTGCGCCACCGTCCGGTCCCGCAACGTCTTCTCCGCGCTGTCCGTCGTGAACAACCAGACCTCCTCCGGCATCAACTCCACCCGGATAATCCCCGAATTCGACTTGTTGCCCGTGCCCTTGATCATCAGCGCCTCGCGGTACGACTCAATATTGCCCGCCGCGTCCTTCCGGCTCACCGACTTCAAATTCGATAGAATTTCCGACTGACCTTCCGTCAGCGTCAACAAATCGATCGCGAACTGCCGCTCCTTCTCCTTGCCCTGGTTCAACAAAAACCAAATATAGGTGTTCTGCACCACCGCGCTCGCCGCCTGCTTGTTCTCCGCCACGTCCTTCAAGCTCTGGCTGATTCCCAGCACCGCCGCGTTCTCTTTCCGGAACGTCTTGAACATTTCCATCACGAAATCGACCATCTGCTGGTTCATCAAAAACTTCCACATTTCGTCCATTACGATGATCTTCCGGCGGTCCGGATTCCGCATCACCATGTCGTAAATAAAATTAATGACCATCGGCACGACCGCCCGTTGCAGCGTCGGCATCTTCTCAATGCCCTTCATGTCGAAGCAAACCACCTCCGCGCTCACGTCCAGCTGCGTCGGCCCGTCCAGCCAATCCCGGTACGTCTCACCCGTGAACGGCTGCAGCCGCTGTAACAAATCCTGCGCGCCCTCCCGCTGCGAAAACTCCCGGATTCGCTTCGTCAACGTTGACAAACTCACATACGTCGCCCCCTCTGCCTGCGCATGATAAAACGCCTGCGTCACGCACGTATCCAGCAGATTGAACAACGGCCGCGGTAAAACGCCGTCCGGGTCACCCGCCGAAAATGCCAGCGCGCACAAATTATTCATGATCCGCGCCCGGTTCAAACCCGTCGGCTCCTCCAACCGCCCCTGCCCCGGCGCCATGATCTGCAACGGATTCATGCACACCGGGTGCTCCGGGTCAAAAGCGACCATGTTCCCGTTCAACAACTCCACCATCGGCCGGTAACTGCCGCCGACGTCAAAAATCATCAACAACGGCGGCTTCCCCGAAATCTCGTCCGCCACCAGGTGCTGCTCGATCAAAAGATTCACCAGCGTCGACTTACCCGAGCCTGACGCGCCGCTCGCGAATGCCAAGCTCGCCGGCGTATCCGTCCTCTCAAACAAATCGATCGCCACCACCCCGCGCGTCGCGTTCTTCAACAACGCCACAGGGCTCCGGCCGCCCTCAAACCCCTTGTGGATCGGGATCATGTCCGCCGCCATCTTGTCCTTCACCTTCTGCTGCCGCAAAAAGGGCTCGTATGCGCCCGGCATCGAGTTAATAAACACCCACTTCATCGCGTGGCTCTCCCGCCACCCCTTCGCCTTCCCCATGTCCGCCATGCGCGACAACATAATTTCGCGCCGCTTGTCTAATTCGGCCCGGTCCTTGTGCCACAACTGCACGACCATCTGGCAATTAATCAAAAATACCTTGTTGCTGCGCAGCTCCATGTACAGCTCGTTCGCCTCGCCGATGTCCTGGTTTTCTTCCGCCAGGTATTGCCCCATGCCGTCACCGCGCTTGTTGCTCCGGTCCACCGCCGCCAGCGGGTCGGTACCCATCTTGATTTTCCCGATCGCCTTGCGCCGCGTGCTCTTCAGCAAATCCATCTCCTTGCCCTTGTCCGTCCGTCGCAAATTAATCGTCACCCGGAAATCCGAGAACGGCAGCTCCGTCGTGATCCGCTCCACCATCCGCGGCATCGTCTCGTGCGGCTTCTTCGCCATGCTCACCAGCCCGTGATAATAATCGCCCCACTTCAAGCAATTGTCCTTCAACTCCACGTCCCCGTTTAACCACGTGCTGTAAAACGAATCGAAATCCGGATCATAAGTAAGCGGCAACCCCAGGTCGATCGCCAGGTCCGGGTTCATCAACCGATAAAAATAATTACAAATATCCGGCCCCGACATCGGCGAAATATCAATACCCACCTGCCGCATCGAATCCGCGCAAATATTCTCCGCCGTCCGCAAAGTTGCGATCGCCTCGTCCACCTCCACCTTCCGGGGAATCTTCCGCGGCAACTTGCCCGACCCGCCCAGGTTCATGAACTGGTCCTTCAGGCCGCTGCCCTCCACCCGCTCCGTCCGCGGGCCGCACGTCAGCACCATGATCGTTCCGCTCCGCACCAGCTGACGGCTGTTCACCTGCTTCAATAACCGCTCCGCCCGAATCTTGCGCAACTCCGTCGCCAGATCCCAGCCCGACCGGAACTGCACATGCTGCGCGATCAACTGCCGATAATCCCCGTTGCTCGCATAACTGAACTGCACCTGCACGATATAAGCCGGCAACAGCTCGATCACCTTCGACAGCGTCCCCTGGATCTCCACCAGCCGGTCTACGCTCGCCACATCCGCGCACGGCGCGTCGATATCATAAAAAGCATGCGTGCACCCGTAACAATCCACCAGATAACGGCCCAGAATCTCGCGGTAAGGAAACTCCTCCTGCAACTCAGCGATTTGCAACATCTTCTTGATGCCAAAACGCCGCTCAGGCTTGCGTACCGCATCCTTGAAATTACCCCACATCCTCTGGAAAAAGGGTTCCTTCTCCCTACCATTAACGGCCATAGCTACATTATAGGTTATAAACCACTGTTTTGCAAGGTCTGAAAGCCGCCCATGCTGCGCAAAAACGCCCTAAAGCGACTCAGGATCGGAGACCGGTGGCGCCGGCTCCTTGTGCTGGTGCGTATACTTCTTCGGCAACGCCGGATACTGCATCAAATGAATCAGGAACTTCGGCGGCTTCCCGTTCAAATACCGCTTAAACGCGAAATAAATAATGACCGAGAAAACCACCGCCAACGGAAAACAGTTCTCCGCGATAAACTCAATCGGGACAATCGTCAACATCTGGTTCGTCACCGCGAAAATCAACAAGACAATGAACAGGAAGTACGCTTCTGTACCCTTGTCGTCTACCACATACGACGAAGTCGTCGTCGGTAGCTGCTTGAATTGCTCACCCTTCATGAAGCCTGCGTCCAGTCCACCGCGACCGATTGCGGCTGCGACTTCTCTACCTCGCAATAAAATGCCGGCCGATCAACCATTGTCTGGATCGGTACACTCGGCTCTGCGGGCATGCTCGAGGCCTGGAAATTAAACAAGGCGCTATACAAACTCGCCAGCAAATTGGCTCCTACCACGACACAGGAACCGACAAAAAAATTACGGATCTCTTCCTCGCTCGCGCCGCCAAAAGCGAACTGAATCCCCAAAAACAAACCGTAAAGCGTCAGCCACGCCAGTGAAAAAGTCCGAAAAATCGTATAAAGCGAATTAAAATACGCCAGGAACGTGTACGACATGCTCTTATTGCCCGTCCCGCTCGCGTCCGCCCAGTTCAGCGGCCCGCGATAACTCGACGTCCCGCCCGCTGACGGAGCGCTTCCCGCCCAGTACAGCGTCACCGCAAACATGACATAAGAGGACCGGCCCTGATTGGTCGGGGCAGGATTTCCCTGCGCCCAGGCAGATGAAGTTCCCAGCAGCGCACACATCAGCGCCAGTACTAGTCCCAACATTCCTTTACCCGTTTTCAAGGCCGGCCTCTTTGTTGTCATTTTATAACTCTGTTATATCTATTCTCTGCTTAACTTCCAGAGCCGCCCGAGTTGATCGACTCGCGAATCATACCGATGATCCAGGTGCCGCCATAAATCACGATCGCTGCAATGGCAACGCCCCAAGCTGCTTTATACTGACCGAATGCGGCCATCAAGCCCGCTAACACAAGGGCGATCAGCAATATCCAGCCCGCGAAGAAGCGGAACTGACGGAACAGCTGTCCGGCGCGAACCGTCGCGTCAGTCTGGGCTGTACCAGTTTCGCCGGCATCCGCCGTTAAGGTTCCGCCGCCGGATCCCTGCGCTTGGCCGACTGTCGGAATGGCAAAAAAGCCCAGAGCGACAATCACAGAGAGCAACAGTGACGATTTCGACGTACGGGTTATCTGACGCCAGGCGTCAGCCAGTTTACTATGTATTTTGTTCATTTTGGTTGGTGGTGGTTGAACTACTTGTTGGTGGTTGGTTGGTACGACATCTTTTTTATTGTGGCCGGAGATAAAACAGCACATCGCTGTTCCCCTTCAAAAACCATTGAATTTCCTCATCTCGAAAAGTACGGATCAGCTCCGTCCGCGCAGCCGCCAGGCCGCCCTCGACAAAATTCTTCACCATGAGCCCGCCCGAGCCCACCCGAGCGTTCCATGCCCCGCGTCCCTCGCGAACATCCAGCACCGTTACCGTTCCCATCTCATCCGTCCGCGTAATATAATAGGGAGAAGCCGAGGCCATCCAGCCCGTCTCACCCTCCGCCCGCGTCGCCAGAAAACTCGACGCCGCATCCTTCTCGGGGTCCGTCCCGCCCTTCGCGTACGGCTCCGTCGTATAAGGCGCCGCCGTATACGACGTCGAAGCCGGCACCGCCCATCCGTCCCGCTTCATGATCACGCCCGAATAATACGGGAACGGCGTCCGCCCCGACTGATAACTCGCCTGCGCCGCGCTTCCCGTCGCATAACTCATCCCCGGCGCAAAATCCCGGTAATAAAAACTCAAATACTGCCGAATGTCCACCGTCACAGTTCCCACCGGCGTGTGCATCGCCAGCGGTGACAGCCGCTTCAAGCTCGGAAGCCGGATCGACGCGTGCAGCACCACCTCCGGCGAACCCTGCGTGTCCCGGCGCCATGGCAAAATAACTCCGTGCGGCAAATCCAGCGTCTCGCCCGGAACCGTGAAGATCGATACCGCCCCGAAATCCGGCGCATACCAACGCTTCCGCCAATCCTGCGAACTCGAAACCGCCTCAAAAGCCAGATACTTCATGAACTGCTCCGACGGCGTTACCTCCGACAACTCAAGCTTGCTCTCATCCACCTTCGGCGGAGTCGTCGGCGTAATCGCAGTCATCGTTGACGGTGTCCCCGGCCCGGTCCCCATCGGCTTGCCATTCCGCGGAAGCCCGTTATTGCCGCCGTTGTTCATCCCCTGATTCATCCCAGGGCCAGGCATTGGATTCATCCCAGGACCCGGCATCGGGTTCATTCCCGGAGTCGTCGCCTTCGGCAAACCAGATTGATCTCCCGGCGTCACCTCAGAACCTGTCGGAGGATTAAACGTTGGAGGCGTAAACGTCGGAGCAGACCCCGTCGAAGGACCAGTCGACGTCGCACTCGAAGGCGGCGCAAAAGGATCCACCCCAGTCGGAGGATTCGGCAAAGGAACCCCCACATCCGAATCCGACTGCGGCATCACCGGCTGCCCTTGCACAATGCCTGCTAAAAACATAAAAGCCCCGACCAATAAGAGATTACGCCCCTTATTCATCGAAGCCCTTCCATTAAACGTATTGCGACACATCAAATTGAACCTATTCATATAGTACCGAATTTCCCCTCTATTGTCATTTCACGTATTATGGTTTAATATCTCTTGCATCCCGCTTTATATAAGCGCAATATGTGAAATAATGGGGGGTATTGTCAAGCCTTATCCTTATTTCCAATAAAGATTCTTCCCAGTCAAAACTTCAACAGATTCCAATCTAACGCCGATCGAACCCATTCCCCGGCTCATGAATTAGGCCAATATTGATCCAACAAATCCTGCCGTCGCGTCTTCCGCCGCCAATACTCCTTCGCCTCCCACGGCTCCAGCACATGCTTCACCAGCAAACGCCATACACAGAACCCGATCGTCCCCCCGCCCAGCAAATAAACCACAAATGCCGCCGAGTCCGCCGGAATTCGCAAACCATCCGACTCCGCTCCCGTCAACTTCGCCAGCTCATAACCAAGCAACGTCGGCGAAGCGATAACCTTCTCCACCATTCCCGGCGGCCGCTTCACAAACGTATAAGTATCGCCCACAAAAGTTAAAGCCCCCACCAAACCCAGCAGCACGATGCCCAGCATCATGCGCATATCGGGTTGGCCGTCTTTGCCGAAAAAACTCATGCCGCCAATTTAATTTCCGCCGGCGCATCCGGGCGCGGCTCGCTTGTTTCATCCGCCGGCGGCGGCGGTTCCATCGGCGGAGGCGTCGCCTCCGGTGGAGGTGGCGTCGAATCAACTGTCGGCGGCCCGCCTGGCCCCGCCTGCACCATCTGCGTCAACGGCTCCATGCACTTCGGCACCGGAATATCCGGCGTCTCGTCCAGCAACAATTCCAGCTCCAGCTTGCTCTGCATGATGATCTTCGCCTTGCCGAACCGCGCCGGCAACTTCAGGATCGCCTCTCCCGCCACCAGCTTCGCGATGTCCGCCTGCACGTAACGGGCCGACATGTTGACGCCAAAACTGGCGCCGGTCGCACCCAATTCGCGGGTGTTGAAGGCCCGCTGCTCCGCCGTGTCGTTAAAAGTTCCGTTCACCCAGTTTTTCAGGCCGCCGATGTCGGATATATATTTGCACGTCTCAGGCTCATCATTCGCAAAAAAGACCTTGGTTTGCAAGTTCGTATAAATCGCCAGCATTTCGTCCCGCGTAATCGACTTCGTCAACATCGAATTACCCTGCGTCGCCAGCACGCACGTCCCCTTGTACTCGCGCGCCCGGTCCAGGAACCCCGCCTCGCCCGTCTCTTTTCCCGTCGTCACCGCCGCCTGGAATTCGTCCACCATGTACAACAGCTCGCGGTCCATGTTCATCCCCCGCTTCTGCCCCGTCTTCGGGTCGATCAACGTCAGCGTCTTGCGCCCCAGCACCGTCCGGAAATAATCCGTCTTCATCAAAATATAACCGATCTCCGCCGCCGCCGTGTACATCGCGCGCGACATGTCCATCACCACGACCTTCCCCTCGTCAATCATCTGCTTCCAGTTCCACGTCCCGCCCGGCTGGAACAAATAATTGAACGGCGGATGAATCAACTTATTACAGGCGTTCGTACAAACCATCGCCACCGAGCCCGCCGTCTTGTCATTCGCCACATTCAGGAACTCATTCTTGAAATACGTATAAATCGGGTCGTTCTGCGGCTGCTGCCCGTGCTGCGCCAGGATCTTCTGGTACAGATCCAGCAACCGCGTCAAAATTCCCACCTGCTCCTCCGGCTTCTTCAACTTCGCCATCGTGTCGTACGCCTGCAGCACATCCTCGTAAATCCGGCAAAAATTAATCAAATGCGCGTAATTATTGTCCCCCAGGTACTTGATGTTTAAAGCGCCCAGTCGATCGTAAATAATGTCCCGCAAATCCGCCCCCGACCGCACCAGCGTGTGCTCATAATGCATCCGCTCCCGGTCGTCGTTCGTAATCGTATATTGCGATGCCGCGATCTTGATGTTGTTCAACTGCATGATCAACCGCCCGCCCTCCACCTCCATCGACATCATCTCCCCCTCAATGTCCACCATCTGGCTCGAGCGCACGCCCTCAAACAAACGCTTGATCGAACTGATCGCGATCCGCTCCTCCGCCTTCGGGTTCGGATCCCGCTCAATCTCCGCCTGCTGCGCCAGAATCTGCCGGCTCGTCCTCTCAAGATCCGGCAACATCCGGATAATCTGCGACACCAGCTCCCGGCTCGCCCGGTCAAACTGCAGGAAATATTCCGTCCGCTTCCCCTCGTAATTGCTGATCTCCCCGATGTTCATCGCCTGCCCCTTGTCCGTCAAAAGCAGGTTCAACAACGTGAAACTCATCGGCTGCGCCTCGTCCGGATACACCTTGAAACAATGATCGTGCAGCAAAAACAAATTCAGGAATAATTTCTCCGCGCTGTTGTCCCAGAACGGATCCACGCCCTTCTGCCCCTCGTTCGCCGCCTTCACGATCGCCAGCATCTTGTTCGCGCGCTGCAACGGCAACTCCTCCGGATCCCCGAACGGATCGATCGGATTGTCCAAGTGCGTCGGCCCGAAAAATATCACGTCCTTCTCCCGCCCGAACATCTTCGCCGCCGCCCACACAAAATTCACAAACTCCGCCTTCGGATCCAAAAAGAAACCCGCGAACTTCAAACGCTCACGATCAGGGCCCGGCGGCAAATGCGTCCCCTTGAAATAACTCAGGATGATCTGCGTCAGGAACCGCCGCGTCTTACCCGTGCCCGACTGCCCCAGCACCAGCGCGTGCGCATTCAAATCCGTCATCGTCAACTTCTCGCCGTTCATCCCCTCGATCGGCAACGAACCCTTCATCACCCGCAAATCAATTCTCCCGTATTCGCTCTTGCTGATATACGGCCGCACCTTCTGCTTCTTCCCCGATCGCGGCGCCTCCACCATTTTCGGCCCGCCATTCCCATACACCGTCTGCGAGGCCGCTGTCACCCGGTTCACTGCCTCCGACTCCGTCTCGCCCGGGCGCGGTGCCGTATTAAGATTGCTTTTAGGACCGCTTTGACGCAACTCTTCCACACGCTTTATGGCTCGATCTTTCCGTGTAAACATGAAAAGCACGCCGCAGAAAACCAACACCACGGGCAGCGCGCACCCCATGACTATGAGAATGGGCATCATCTTGTCTAATTCTAACTGTAATGTTCACCACAATTGGCCTTATGACAACTAATATTGACGAAAAAAAATCCAAGCCCTTGGGCTTTAACCCGATGCTTAACCTCATTAAGCTTCGTAAAATGGATGGTTTCTACGTCTCCAAGGACAACATCGGCTTCATCAACAACAAAGAAACCACCAAAACCATCGAAAAACTCAAGCTCATCCCCTACCCCGCCCCCGGAGGCACCTTCTACATCAAAGCCGGCCTCCACGAACGCTACGGCTACGAAACCCCCGAAGACTTCGCCCACGACTGCAACCTCGGCCTCCTCGAATGCAAAAGCGTCGAAGGCGCCCTCAGCCTCGGCCCCATCCGCCGCCTCACCTCCTTCACCCGCCTCTACCTCTACGGCTCGGGCCTCAACGCCGCCCCCATCTTCCTCGCCGACAGCCTCCACCAGGTCGCCGCCATCACCAAAGTCCTCGAAAAAGCCTACCCCGGCGCCACCGTCCGCGCCCTCGAAAACGACAACCTCGTCTCCCTCGAACGACTCCAGCCCGGCATGAACCAGGAACACTGGAAAATCCTCTTCCGCGAAGCACCCCCGCTCCTCCGCCTCTGGTTCCGCTACCTCGTCGAAATGGAAGTCATGGTCCTCGCCACCCTCGTCCTCAACTCCTTCGGATACATCAGCCAACCCCCCGTCTGGATCTTCCTCGTCTCATTCTTCGCCTGCTTCCTCACCTTCACCGGCCTCACCCGCCACACCGGCTTTACCAGGGATATGATCCAAAATAGTCGCCTCAGCCTCAAAAAACGATCCTCCCGCAAAAACTGATTTTCCGCTTCGAATTAATTTTGAATTTAGCGCTGCACTAAAAACAGCGACGGGTTGAACATCGTGAAACCCGCAATCTTGGGTCGAGCGTCACGCTCGCACGTTGCTTACTCCGGATCCTGGTACATACTCGCCAGAATCTCCAGCAACACCGGATTCTGCCGAATCCGCGTAATCAAATCCTTCCGCGCATCCTCTGCATTCTCCTGGTGCGCTGACTTCGTCTTCCCGTGGATCGCCGCGATCATCGCGTAACTATGCTCGCTGTCCGGCGCGTGCTTCTGCGTCGCCGCCGTGCACACCCCCGCGCTGAAATAAGGACACGACCGGTTCTCCCCCTTGCCTTCCTTCCGGTCGCACGTCGACAACGTGCACAAAACAACCTCGCTCTTCACATTCTTCGCCGGCCGCCGGAACAACTCCCCGAACGTATACAACAAATCCAGATAATGCTCGTCCAGGAACCGCTTTGGCCACTGCGACGGATGCACCATCAAATGCACGTACTCCCCGCCCGTCCCCAGCTGCACCGACATCACCGGCAACACACCCTCCTCCACCTCCCCAAAACGGATGAAATCGCCCAGATTATAATCGGTCGTAGCCATCACCTTAAACTATAGCAGCACTTCGTACTTGCGCTATTTTTTTTTCAGAAGGTTAAAAGACGCGAAAACTCGCGTTAAAAATTACTGGTGAGTGAGATACCGCTTGTTACTAGCCGCCGTAACCGCTCGGAGTCATCTTGTCGCCGCCACGGCCGGCTTGGAACAGCTTGCCCGAGGACAAAATTTGCTCTCCCAGGCTCCGCCGGACATCGCGATCGGTTACCTGCGAATAGGCTGGCTGGGACTTCTTGATCGAAGTCTTGTACTCGTCAGTCTGCTGGAAATTATGGACCACCTGCTGCACCGATGTCTTGTCATCGACCTCACCCCGGGAAGTCGCGAAAGCCATCGACCGAATCATCAGGTCCGCTTTCTGCGGCATCGCAATATTTGCGGACTTATAAGGTTGTGCCGACGCTCCATCTCCCCCCGCCGGCCGTGGAATCTCTCCATTCACTTCCGCTACGGAATACGTTCCATTCCTTAAAGAGGCCAAGGCTACCATCTGGCTTTTCAGGTCGCCGTAACTGAGACCAGCGCGACCCTGAGCAAACTGAATCGCCGGTGTATGCTTTTGGGTCATCAGCTCGATCATAATATTAAAGTACCGCAAGTTGCCCAAAAAGTCCGCCCATTCGCGCCTTTTTTTGAAACATTTTGCATTTTTTTATTTTCGCTATTTGTTGATGTACTGCAACTTGCATCCATGACTACACCAACCCTTGTCACCATTACCGCATAACCCGTGCCAACTTCACACTTCGTAATAAATCGCTCGCATCACCCTTTTAATCACATGTTTTCAATCCAACCTCAAAACACATTTCTTCCCTGTGGACATTTTTATCAGGTAATATTTACCTAGGGAGAGCTCTCTTTTGCCGGGCTTACTTTTATAACCTAAGCCGCTTTCGGAGCCGATTGCCGATGCTTCCGGCCATCCTCCGACTTAATCTGCGTATGCAGATCCTGCAGCTTCTCAGAAATCTCCAGGGCCCGCAAAGCGATACGCACCACCTGCGACTCCGTCACATGACTCCCGTTCTGCAAAAAGTGCACCTGCACATCCCGGATCAACTGACTGTCCTTCTTATACAAAGTAAACGAACGCTGCGCTGCGATATCATGGACCACCGGAGCCGGTGTCCCCATCGCCGTCGGAGCCGTCGCTCCCGCCAAACGCTCCCCGCTCGGCTGCACTAAACCGCGATGACCCGGAGCCGCCTGCCCAGGAACCTCCCCGCGCGTTGCCGCCTCACCCATCCGTGACAAATCAGTCTGAACTCTCGGGGCTGTTTGCATTTCCTGCTCCTCGCCCGCACCGATCTCCACCGCATGCTTCCGCGCATGCCCATGGTGATGAGCGCCGGCTCCTTTGGTTGTTGTTCCGTCTTTCTTGGTTATTTTTACAGGCATAGCTTCCTCCCCTTTATACCGCATTACTTTCTAATCGTCTTAATATTCCCCACCAAACCACCACCAACCTTCACCTTCGCTCCAACCATCCTATTCTGATTCAATCTCTTACAATCATTTAAAAAATACATAAAACTTAATCCGATTAATAGATACAATCCACGCATCAATAACATGATATTAGCATAGCGTAATCCATGCCAACCTCCCCAAACTACCGTCCGATTAGATGCATTCTTATCAAGATCACATTATCAACAAAAAAACTAATAGAAGCGATTCCCTCCTTTATCCCCTTCGTAAACCCCTAATTCATTCAAAATCTTCTCCATTAATTTCCTCATCCACTCCCACCCAAAAAAAATTCAATTAATAACCTTAAACTTGTCCCACACCCTGTCAGTTTTTGCCCGGAATCCTTTCTAAAAATGTCCCCTGGGAGCCATCGCGTTGCCTTCCTCCGCTTCATCCACTATAAAACCCCCAAGCATGATCCATCAGGAACATCTCTGGGGCATCGACCTCGGCGGCACCAAAATCGAAGGCCTCATCTGCCACCGCCACGGCGCCCACGACCCCATCGAACGCCAACGCCTCGATACCGAAAGTGCCTCCGGCTACGACCACATCATCGCCCGCATCGTCGAACTTGTGGACCTACTCTCCAAAAAAAGCGGCCTGCCCATCCCCACCCGCATCGGCGTCGCCGCCCCCGGCACCACCGATCCCCATACCGGTCTCCTCAAAAATTCCAACACCGTCTGCCTCAATGGCCGCCCCCTCCAGGCCGATCTCCAGGACGCCCTCGGCCGCCCCGTCATCATCGAAAACGACGCCAACTGCTTCGCCCTCGCCGAGGCCACCCTCGGCGCAGCTGTTGAACACCCCTCCGTCTTCGGCGTCATCCTCGGCACCGGCGTCGGCGGTGGACTCGTCATCCACAAAAAAATTCTCCCCGGCCGCCACGGCATCGCCGGCGAATGGGGCCACAACGTCCTCGATGAAAATGGCGCCTCCTGCTACTGCGGAAAAAAAGGCTGCGTCGAGACCGTCCTTTCCGGCCCCAGCCTCGAAAAATTTTACGCTGCCGCCTCCGGCCAAAAACTTCCCCTCCCCGACATCGCCTCCCGCGTCGCCACCGACCCCGCCGCTGCCGCCACCATCGATCGCCTCACCGCCCAATTCGCCCGCGCCCTCGCCGTCGTCATCAACATCCTCGACCCCCACGCCATCGTCATCGGCGGAGGAGTCAGCCAAATCGACGCCCTCTACACCCCCCAAACCCGCGCCAAAATCGCCGCCACCGTCTTTCACGACTCCTTCACCACCCCCATCCTCAAGCCCAAACTCGGCGCTAGCGCTGGCGTCTTCGGTGCCGCCCTCCTCACCCACGAACTGACAACTTGTTAACTTACTAAGCATCTACACGCAAATAACTTAAAGAGGCTTCTAGACAGTAAAAAAGCTCTTTATAATAGTTGCGATAGATAAGAAATTAGATTATGTTGCTCTGTGAAAAGGTTTCTTTTCTCAGCCGCACTCGTGTACCTCGCCGGCTTCTCCCCTCTCCAAGCCCAGGTCAACATCCTCTACGAGGCCGACTCACTTACCGACTCCGTAAAAAGAATCACGTCTACTGGCGTCGTCACTACTTTTTTTACAGGTCTTACCAATCCCGAGGGACTCACCGTTGATAGCGCCGACAACATCTACGTTGCGACCAGCAATAATCAAATCTGGAAAATCACCTTCGCCGGCGTCGGCTCCCTCTTCACCGGCTCGACCGACGCCCCCTCCGGCATGGTCTTCGACAGCAGCGGCAACATGTACGAAGCCGACCTCGGCTCCGGCAAAATCCAGAAAATTACTCCCACTGGCGTCGTCACTACCTTTGCCTCCGGCCTCAATCTCCCCACCGACGTCGCGTTCGATGCCAGCGGCAACCTCTACGAATCCGATTACGGCACCAACTCAATAATCAAAATCACCCCGCTCGGAGTTCAATCCACATTCGCCTCCGTCCTGCACCCTACCGGCCTCGCCTTCGACTCACTCGGCAACCTCTACGTCGACGAAGACCAATTCAGCACAATCAAAAAAATTACGCCTGCCGGCGTCCTTACCACCTTTGTCAGCAGCGGCATCAGCAATCCGAAGACCCTTACCATCGATTCCGCCGGTAACCTGTACGAAGGTGATTACGGAACAGGCACAATCAAAGAAATTACCCCGGCCGGTGTCGTCTCAACATACGCCAGCGGCCTTGATCTTCCCGACGGCCTCCACTTCGGCGCCGTCCCCGAACCCTCCACCACCGCTCTCCTCCTCGGCGCTGCATTACTTCTCAGCCTCGTTGCCCGTAGCCACAAACTCAAACTAAAAAAAATATGCACCGCCCAATCCTGACCATCACCCTGCTCCTCACCGCGACTGCTGCCGCTGGCCATGCCCAGCTCTACAGCGTAACCGATCTCGGCACCCTGGGTGGAACCCAAAGCTGGGCCTTCGGAATAAACAATGCCGGAACCGTTGTCGGTACGGCGTGGACGCCTGGCAATGCCGCCAACGACGCCTTCAGCTGGTCAAACGGTGTGATGACAGACCTCGGAACACTTGGCGGAACGAGTGCAAGCGGCAATGCTATCAACGATAGTGGAACCATCGCCGGCGGTTCCTTTCTTACTGGAAACAGTACCCAGCATGCTATCAGTTACTCGGGCGGAACAATGACCGACTTGGGCACGCTCGGTGGAACCCTCAGCGCTGCCAGCGATATCAACAGTGTCGGAACGATCGTTGGCGCTTCCACTACCGGCTCGGGCTTATTTCACGCTTACAGCTATTCGGGCGGAGTAATGACGGACATTGGTACACTAGGTGGAAGCACCAGCAACGCGCGCGGCATTAACGATAGCGGGACAATCGTCGGCCAGGCACAAATTGTCGGGGATGCCGCTTTTCACGCCTTCAACTACTCGGGTGGGGTAATGTCTGATCTCGGTACTCTCGGTGGTACGAACAGCTACGCATATGCTGTCAACTCCGGTGGAATTACTATTGGTCAGTCCGATACCGCATCGGCGCAGCATGCGTTCAGTTATTCAGGCGGCGTGATGACCGACCTCGGCACCCTCGGTGGAACCAACAGTACCGCCTATGCAATCAACTACTATGGGACCATCGTGGGCCAGGCAGATACCAGCTCGGGAAGCGACGCCTTTCTCTATTCAGGCGGCACAATGACCGATCTTAATTCCCTTCTCGATAGCAGCGGTGCGGGTTGGACATTGCAATTTGCTTACGGGATCAACGATAACGGCTGGATTGTTGGCTATGGCATCAATCCGAGTGGCCAGCAGGATGCTTTTCTACTCATAGCACCAGAGCCTTCGGCCTGCGCGTTGCTCATCGGTGGACTTGGCTTGCTCGGCGTGGTCGTCCGCCGTCGTCGCAGCTGACGCCCGGTCTTGCCCAATCCCGTAACCTTTGCTTCTCTTCATTGTGTCATCTTGGAACTGACGGACGAGCACCGCGAAGTCCTCAAACCTGGATGCTCTTAACCTTTAGCCCTGAGCGAAGCGAACGGGGTCACGTTGCATGAAAAAAATCCTCTTCATCTGCACCGGCAACTACTACCGCAGCCGATTCGCCGAGGCCATTTTCAACCACTACGCCGCCGAAAAAAAACTCAAGTGGCGCGCCTTCTCCCGTGGCCTCGCCACTTGGATGGTCATGCCCGCACACGGCCCCATCGCCCTCGAAGTCCGCCGCCTCCTCCAGCAACGCGACATCCCCGAGACCCACACCAGCGCCGCTCCCACTCAGCTCACCCTCGAAGATCTCACTGCCGCCGACAAAATCATCGCCCTCAAGGAAGAAGAACATCGACCCATGATGATCCGCCAATTCCCCGACTGGGCCCCCAAAATCCAATACTGGGCCGTCCACGACATCGACCGCACCCACCCCAGCGAAGCCCTCCCCGATATCGAAAAGCAAGTCCTCGATCTCATTAAAAGCCTTGCTTCCAAGTAGTTTATAAACAATTGAATCCATAGACTTAATTTGACTCAAGGCGATTGTTGAGTGATGTTAAGCTATGCGCAGTTCCGGCAGCGATCGTCTTTTCTTTGCTTTAACGCTTTCTCTTTTTTTCTGCGGCGCCCTGATAACATCCGCCCAAAATCTTTACGAATCCGATTTCGGCTCGAACACCATTAATGTCATTTCACCGGGCGGCGTCGTTACTCCATTTGTCACCGGCCTCGACGATCCCGAAGGCCTCGCTTTCGATTCCAGCGGCAATCTCTACGAAGCCGATTCCCTTTCGGGCATAATCAACAAAATCACGCCCGGAGGCGTAGTCACTCCCTTCGCCACTGGCATCGTTAACTCTCACGGCCTCGCTTTCGATTCCAGCGGCAATCTCTACGTCGGCGATTTTTCCGGCACCGTCAGCAAAATTACGTCGGGCGGTATCGTCAGCACCTTCGCCACCGGGCTCGGCTCTGCTATCGATCTCGCTTTCGACAGCAGCGGCAACCTCTACGTCTCGGACGGCAATAATTCCATCGACAAAGTCGATCCCGGCGGCACCGTCACCACATTCGTCACCGGTTTGTCTCTGCCCCGCGGCATCACCTTCAGCTCCAGTGGAAATCTCTTCGAGTCCGACCGCGGGACAAGTGAAATCAATTCAATCACCCCGGGCGGCATCGTCAATCCCGTGACTTCAACAATCGCATCTCCCTATGGACTTGTTTTCGATTCCACCGGCGTCCTCTACGTGGCCGACGACAATCTTGGCACCAACTCAATTTACGAAGTTGCCGGCGGCTCCAGCCTCTTTGTCTCCGGCCTCAACAACCCGGTCTACCTGGCCTTCGGCCCCGTCCCCGAACCCGCCTCCATCTTCACTGCCGCCTCCGGCCTCGCTCTCCTCGGCCTCGCCGTCCGTCGTCGCTATCGAATTCAAAAAGACATCCTAATACCTGCCGGCCGCTCATTTGGCGAACACGAACCGCAGCCTAAAGTAATATCACAGATGCAACGCTGCAAACCCCTTCTGACCCTTGGTCTTTGCCTGCTCCTCACAGGAGTTGCCGCCCACTCCCAAAACCTCTACATAACCGATCTGAGCGCAGGAAATGTCGACCAGATTGCGCCAGACGGCACCTCCTCCAACCTGGCGTCAGGATTCACCGAACCTTTTGGCTTGGCTCTCGACGCCAACGGCACCCTCTACGAATCGGACAACTTTAGCACCAATGTAATCAACAAAATCTCTCCCGCAGGTGTCGTCACCCCTTTCGTCACCACGGGACTTAATCGTCCCTCTGGCCTCGCCTTCGACTCCGCCGGAAATCTCTACGATGCCGACTTCGGCTCGAATTCAATTATCAAAATCACCCCCGGCGGCGTCACCAGCACGTTCGTCTCCGGTCTAAGCTCCCCCGAATGGCTCGCCTTCGACTCCAGCGGCAATCTCTACGAATCCGATGTCGGAACGGGCACCATCAACAAAATCACCCCCGGCGGCGTAGTCACCACTTTTGCCTCCGGTTTCAATCTTCCACAAAGCCTCGCCTTCGACTCCAGCGGCAATCTTTTTGAATCTGATTTGGGTACATTCTCCATCAATAAAATCACCCCCGGCGGCGTAATCACCCCCTTTGTCACCAGCGGCCTCAGCGGCCCCGAAGGTCTCGTCTTTGACAGCAGCGGCAATCTCTTCGAAGCCGACCAGATCGGGAATGTCAACGAGATCGATCCCAGCGGCGTTCTCACTCTCTTCTCCTCGGGCTTTAATCGTCCTTGGGGCATTGCCATCACCCCCGAACCCTCCACCACCGCCCTCCTCCTCGGTGGCGCCTCTCTCCTCGGCCTCGCCGTCCGTCGCCGCCGCAGTTGACGCCCAGTCTTGCTCAATCCCGAAAGCTCTGCTTCTCTCGATTCAGCCAACGTCACGTTGCCGCTGGCAATTGTTGTTCTTTTAGAGCTTCTTTCTACAATGCAGGGCGCACAGAAAAGTAAGGCACTTTTTTGATCCGGTACAGGACGAGACCGCTACCACGAGGGAGGGTATATTCCCCGTCGCTCTGCAGGCTACCTGGTTCCGGAACAAATGAGTGGCGTATGCGGAAGTCTGAAGGCCGGCACCGATTGCCCTCGAAAGCCGGAGCACAGACAGGCCCGTCCAAGTGCTCAGTTTAAACAATTGCCAGGGATTTCCGCAGCGCCACTCGACCTTACTTTTAAAACAAAACGAAAAAAGAAATTAGAAAAAGAAGAAAAGAAACCGAAAGTGTAGAGAAGAAAAAAACCAATGGCCTGACCGTAACCTCCTAAAACCACTTATTATAGGCTTAACTCTCACACTTTGCCCTGACGAGAGCGCCTTGCGCGATCGCAAACTTGGGTCCAGCGTCACGCTGGCGCTCGCGCGTTGCCTTGACCGACAGGAGTGACTCCCTTAAATTCAATCCGCCTCGACAATGACCCCCTACTACTACAACTACCTCCTCCTCGCCGTCTACCTCGTCATCGCCGCCGGCTTCGGCCTCGTTCCCCTCGGCCTCGCCTGGCTCCTCGCCCCCCGCAAACCCGGCCAGACCAAGAACGATTCCTACGAATGCGGCATCGAATCCAAGGGCGACCCGTGGGTCCAGTTCAAAGTCCAATATTATCTCTACGCCCTCGTCTTCGTCATCTTCGACATCGAGACCGTCTTTATTTATCCGTGGGCCGTCGCATTTACAAAAATCGGCCCGGGCGGATTCATCGCCATGGCCATCTTCATCCTCATCCTCGCCGAAAGCCTCGTCTACGCCTGGATCAAGGGAATCCTCGAATGGAAATAAATGCCTGACGAAATTCACATCACCACCACCCCGCCGCCGACTGGCATCGACGAAGGACTCCGCTCCGAACTCCAGAAAGCCGGCATCTTCGCCACCACCATCGAAGGCATCTACAACTGGAGCCGCAAAAATTCCATCTGGCCGCTCCAGTTCGGCCTCGCCTGCTGCGCCATCGAAATGATCTCCTCCGCCGCGTCGCGCTTCGATCTCGCCCGCTTCGGAGCCGAAGTCTTTCGCCCCTCCCCGCGCCAGGCCGATCTCATGATCGTCGCCGGCACCGTCACTAAAAAAATGGCGCCGCAAGTCGTCCGTCTTTTCAACCAGATGCCCGAGCCGAAATATGTCATCGCCATGGGCGCCTGCGCCATTTCCGGCGGGCCCTTCAAGCAAGGCTACAACGTCCTCAAGGGAATCGACCGTTATATTCCCGTCGACGTCCACATTCCCGGCTGTCCCCCTCGCCCCGAGGCGCTCATCCATGCCCTCATGACCCTGCAACGCCAGATCGACGTCCAGAAATCGATGGGCCCGCAATCGCGCCGCACCAATCCCGCCTACACCACCGCGACGCCCAGTGAATTTCCCATCCCGAAGTTCGGAGCGCACGATCTCGAGCCGCCCTTCAATCCCGACGTCTGGCAGCCGCCCAAGCTCGTCCGCGCTGAATAATCATGATCTTCGCCCCCCAAAAAGCCTCCAAACTTTTCTGGCTCGTCATCGCCCTCGCCGCCGGCGCTCTCATCGCCGTCAAATTTTTGCCCGATCTCGAAGGCGAGATGATCGGCTTTTTCTGTTTCGCCGGGATCATCGTCGTCCTCATTGCCGACTACCTCGCCAAACATAAGGATTCCATACTGCTGCGCGTCATTTTCGGTGCCTTCATCTGCTGCCTCCTCTCGCCCATCCTGCTCTTTATCCCCGGCATCTCCGATTTCGCTTACAACCATCCCGGCGTCCTCACCTCCCTCTTCATCTTAACCCTCGGCCTCTTCGGCGTCATGACGCTCTACCCCGTCTTTCTTAGAAACAAGATCACCTGATTCCATGATCGACCACACCGCCATCCTCGCCCAATTTCCCGGCACAACCTGGGACGCAGCCACCAACATGCTCGTCGTCCCGAAGGAAGTCGCAACCGCCGTCGCCACTTTTCTCCGCGATGATCCCGCCTTCAAGCTCGACTACTGCAGCAACGTCACCGGCGTCGATTATCTTCCCGCCGAGAAAAAGGAAAAAGTAAAACAAGAAGACGGCACCGAAGTCGAAAAAGTCACATCAACTCCCGGCCGCATGGATGTCGTCTATCATCTCTACTCCATCGCGAAGAAGGGCGGCCTCTTCACCTTCAAGCAAACCACGCCGTCACGCGACAACCCCGTCGTCACTTCCCTCACCCCCGTCTGGCGCAGCTGTGAATTCCAGGAACGCGAAATCTTCGACCTCTACGGAATCCATTTCGACAATCACCCCGACCTCCGCCGCATCCTCATGTGGGACGAATTTCAGGACTTCCCCATGCGCAAGGACTACAAAGAGCCGGACGACTACGAATACGAACCGACTCCCCACGCCGACGTCCTCGAAAAAGCGAAAACGCATTACACGCCATGACTGCTCTCCCCATTCTGTCATCCCGAGCCAGTCGAGGGATCTTGCCTTGCTCCCCACTCTGTCATCCCGAGCGTGTCGAGGGATCTTGCCTTTAATCTAAAATGAAAACCTTCTACGTCTACATCATGTCGAGCTTCAAGCGCGTCCTCTACGTAGGCGTCACCAGCAACCTTGAAAAACGCGTATCCGAACACAAACTAAAACTCATTCCGGGTTTTACTGCCAAATACAATATCGATCGACTCGTTTTCGCCGAAAGCCACTCCGATGCATTGACCGCCATAGCATGGGAAAAACAAATCAAAGGATGGCGACGCGAAAAGAAAATCGCCTTGATCGAATCTATAAACCCAAACTGGGATGACCTCTCGCAACCACCTCAACGGAAACGATCCCCCGACAGGCTCTTGATGACAGTCTGATTGGAATAGGAACTCATGCTTACCAGCGGAAAGAAAAAAAAGAACCTCAAGTTTCTCTCTGTTTCATTTTTGATTTTCAATCTAATCTGGATTGTTTACGGCTGCGTTATTCTCTATGTCGTGCGTTCCAAGCCCATGCCTTCAATGGAAACCCAAAACGCCATTTCAGATAAGATCCTCTCGCTGAAACCCGAATCTGATTCTAAAAACGTGGAATCTATTTATCGAACAAGCTTAGCAACGGAAATCGTCCTGAGAAAATTTATATATATCAACGGAATGCTGCTTATTTTTTCGGCGTTAACCAATATAATCTACGTAAGAGTCTATCGAAACACCGAGCAAACGCCGGTTTCCGACTAATATAATTTCGAATTTAAAACTTTTATGATCCCTTCCCCTCCTCTCGAAACAATCCCTCCCCGTGAATACCAGGTATTCAGCGGCGACGATCTCAACAGCTCGCTCCTCGAAATCTCCCTCGGGCCACACCACCCTTCAACTCACGGCGTTTTCCGCATGGATGCCGTCCTCGACGGCGAAACGGTCACCAAACTGAAGCCCGTCTTCGGTTATCTCCATCGCAATCACGAAAAACTGGCTGAGAACACCACCTATCTCGGTTCGATGCCCTACACCGATCGCCTCGACTATTTTTGCTCGATGACCAACAACTGGGCCTATGCCCTGACGATCGAAAAACTTTCCGGCATGGCTGTCCCGGAACGCGCCGAATATATCCGCATCATCATGGCCGAGCTGACGCGCCTCGTGAATCATTCCGCTCTCATTGGATTTTTCATCAACGATCTCGGCGCTCTCGGCACGCCGCTTCTCTACGCGCTCCGCGAACGCGAAAAGATTCTCGATCTCTTCGAGTGGGCCAGCGGCGCGCGCATGATGTGCAATTATTTCCGCTTCGGCGGCTGCCGCAACGATCTCCCGCCCGACTGGCTCGAGAAGTGCAAGGAAGTCGTCGACGCTTTCCCCGCCTTCCTCGACGAATACGAGCAGCTCCTCCGCGAAAACGAAATCATCGTCAGCCGCACCCAGAACGTCGGCGTCCTCTCGAAGGAACTCGCCATCTCCGCCGGCATCACCGGCCCCATGCTCCGCGCCAGCGGCGTCGATTACGACATCCGCAAAGTCGACAAGTACGGCTACTACGATCGCTTCCAGTTCCGCGTTCCGCTCGGCGACCACGGCGATTGCTACGACCGCTTCATGCTCCGCCTCCTCGAAATGCGCGAAAGCGTCGGCATTCTCAAGCAGGCTCTCAAGGACATCCCCGCCGGCCCCATCATCGGCGGGCCGCCCGTTCGCAATTTCCGCCCCAAGGCCGGCGAAATCTATTCCCGCATCGAATCGCCCAAGGGCGAACTCGGTTTCTACGTCATCAGCAACAACCAGCCCAAGCCCTACCGCTATCGCGTCCGACCGCCCTCCTTCATCAATCTCACCATCCTCGAGGATCTCTGCCTCGGCCAGAAGATCGCCGACGCTGTCATTATCCTCGGCTCCATCGACATCGTCCTTGGCGAAGTTGATCGGTAATTTTTTGTTCCATCTCCCTTCTTATCAATAGCTTAATTAATGTTTGCTATAATGAATTATTCAATTATATTAATTTATGCAATCTGCGGTGACGTGCTTCATGTCCCGGCGTCTACTAATTTCCCTGATTGCCCTGTTTTTCTCCTGCGCAGTTGAATCACCCGCTGCTCCTTCTTTCACGGAGCTTCCTTCACCCGACGGCGTCGATTATCCTACCAGTACTCATCTTTCCCCGGATGGCACGACGGTAGGCGCCGCGCTCTACAACTCGACGTCCGGACAAGTTGATGCCGTTAGCTGGACGAGCGCCGGCGGCACAGTTGATATTGGAAATCTCGGTGGAGAATTTGGGAGCGACATCTTTGGCTTTTCATCCAATAACTCGGTCGCTGTTGGCCAGAGCGATAATGGAGCTGGCTTCCAACCCTTCCGATACACCAGCGCAGGTGGCATGGTAGCGCTTGGTGTCCCGTCAGGAATGGTGGAAGGAGCCGCTCAAGGTGTTTCCGCCGATGGCACAGTTGTTGTCGGCAGCGCCGATGACGAAATGGGCAACGGCCTGGCTTTTCGTTGGACGAGTGGCACCGGCACGACCAGTCTCGGCACGCTCTCGGGAGACCTCAATAGCGGCGCCTCTGGTATCTCCGCCAATGGACAAGTCATCGTCGGCGGCAGTAGTTCTGATACAACTAGCCAGGCTTTTCGCTGGACCAGCTCCGGTGGCATGGTCGGTCTCGGTCAATTACCGGGCGGTCAAGGCAGTTTTGCCCAGGCGGTTTCCGCCAATGGCAGCGTCATCGTCGGTGGTGGCCAAAATGCGAGCGGCAATAACGAAGCTTTTCGCTGGACCAGCGCCGGCGGCATGGTCGGACTCGGCGCCCTTGATACCGTCAATTTCTACAGCCAGGCTAATGCCGTTACCCCGGATGGCGCCATCGTCGTCGGCACAAGCCTCGTCGGAACCAGTGGCGAGGGACAGGTGTTCATCTGGGATGCAACGAATGGCATGAGAAATCTCCAGACGCTTCTGGAAACTACCTATGGCATTGATTTGACTGGATGGCAGCTCTCGGATGGCGAAGGCGTCTCTTATCTGGCTGACGGCGAAATCGCCATATCCGGCATCGGCACCGATCCCAGCGGAAATTTCGATGTCGCCTGGTACGCCGTCATCCCCGAGCCAAGTACCTACTTTCTATTGCTGCTGGCCGTGCCGTTCCTGTTCCTCGCCCGGCGGCGTCGGTTGATCCATTAATTTTCTCTTCTCATCCGCACAGGTTGATCTTATTCCAAATACAAGTTAACTTACGTCCATGCTTGGTTCTGGAGTCCTTAAAGGAATGGCGGTCACCGCCGAAAACTTTGTCAAAAGTTACATCGACAAGGAGCACCTCACCACGATCCAGTATCCCGAGGAAGGATCGACCACCACGCAGTTCAGCCGCAATCTTCCCTTCCTCGTTTACGACGACAGCGATCCCATCGCCAATATGCGCTGCGTCTCCTGCAAAATCTGCGAGAAGGAATGTCCGCCGCAATGCATCTACATCGTCCAGGAAAAGGACGCCGCCGGTAAACTCGTCAAGCGCCCGCAGATTTTCGACATCGACGCTTCCGTCTGCATGGGCTGCCAGATCTGCGTCGAGGTCTGCCCGTTCGAGGCCATTAAAATGGACAACGAATTCGAGCTCTCGACCACCGATCGCTTCAACGGGCTTCTCCTCGATCGCAACGCGCTCCTCAAATCCAACCAATATTATCACAAGATCCATCCCGACGAAGCCGCTGAAGTCGACGCGCGCCTCGAGGCCGATCGCAAAAAGAAAGCCGCCGCCGAGGAAGCCAAAAAAGCGACCGCCGCCGCCGCGGCCCAGGCCGCCAAACAAATCGCTCCGCACGCGCCCGCTCCCGCCGCCTCGACGCCTCCCGCGTCTCCTCCGCCCAGCGCTCCGCCTCCAGCCGCCTGATTACCTTGTTGAAGTCGCTGTGAGTTAATCCGCTCACGCTGTAATCTCAAAATCGCGAATCTCTTCGCTCTCTCTACTTTGATCCCGGAGGGAATCCGATTGTTACACCGAAGGAGAATTGCCTGACGACAAGATCGGTCCGGTCAATTGCTTCATGCTGAACCGCATCATCTCGTTCGCAGCCCCGCCCCTGAACATGTTGCTGGCCATCTCGCCCATTCCCTGGCCTTGTCCTTGTCCTTGGCTGCCTGTCATCGTGTCGAGCATCTTCTTGATCTGCGTGAGTGCCGCAGTGGTCATCGCGTCGCCTTTTTTGCCATCGCCGAAAGCTTGCTGTACCGCGCCCAATGCCGCGCCGCTGACCGCTTTGCTGTCGTTGCCTGCGCCAATGGAGAGTGCCGCTGACGCTGTTTTGGCCGTGCTGGCTCCGACGAGTTCTTGCCGTCCGTTCGCTCCATAATGAACAACCGGACGAAATTCTGCCACATGCGGCGCCGATACCGTCGTCTGCTTGCGATGATCAACCGGCGCGGGCGCGGCTTGCGCTATATGTATCGGGGCCGGAGACCCCGGGGGAACTGGCGGCCGATTCTGCCCCATGACCATGGGCTTTTGCGGTACCTGCGTTGTCCCGTCAGAAACTTGCACGGCTACCGGCCTTGCTCCAGGTGCTGGCACGTTATTCCGGGCGTATTCAACACCGCCGCCCCTCACCCGCTGCGCGCCCGTGCTCTTGTCGTAAACCGCGTCCTTAGCCTGCGCCAGAGTCGTTGTGTTGCTTGTCGTTGCTCCCTCACGCGCACGATAAACATAATTGGTGCCATAATTATTGTCCCAACTCTTCACTGTGTAATTCTGCATCCACGCGCTGTTAGCGGAGGAATTGGAATACATCTTTCCGCTCTCGCCGACTATTCCCGTATGCCCATGCCCGTAAGCGGAATGTTTTGAATCCCCATGCTTGGATTGGGAAACAATGATATCGCCGGGGCGCACTTGCTCGCTCAAAGGTTTATTCGGATCGATCGCCACCCGCATCATCTTGCCATTAGGATCCTCCGATTCTTTTTGCAGTGCCTTTTGCAAGCCCCATACATTGGCCGTCCGTTCATCGCCCAGAACCTTGCCCGTCGTCGCTTTGTAAGCAGCAACAAGCATCTGGCAGCAGGCCAGGTTCCCGTGATCGGCGAGATTAGTGGATCTTGTCCCTGTACCTTGCTGGGCAATCCGCAAAAACGCATCGCTCAACAGCTCAGCCTTCGGGGATTGGACTCCCGAAGAGTGGGTGTCCTTTATTCCGTAACTTGTTGCTACTGTCGGAATACTCATGATTGTCTACCTAGCCTTATAGTACCGTATTTTAAGAGAAACTTCCGGTCTAATATACTTGATATAAATTTATCTAATAATTGGTTTACGGAGATACCCAATGAGAAATCGCTCTTGAGAGCAAATCGTATGAGCTGAACCGAATTAAGCACCCTGCGCGAGGCCCTCGCCACCGCGATACTTGAGAGCGCCCTGCTCAAACATCTTGAAACCGAAACTGGCTAGGACGCCTCCCTTCTTACCATCCTTACCTTGATCCCCTTGCATCCCTTTAAAGCTTTCCATCGCCTTATTCAAAAACATCAATCCAAGGCCCGCTAGCGCCATTTTACCTGTATCTGAGCCGATGATCTTTTCCATTGCCTTCTTGCCCACGAAAGCCACAGCTTGCTCTCCTTTTTCCACCGCCTTATGCCCTAAATAAGAAATTGCCTGTTCGCCCTTATGGACGATGGCATCCTTGATCCGCCCGAAAAATGAAGTGGATGCCGATGGCGCAACATTCATCGCGGTTTGTGGAATTTGCGCTTTAATCTGCGCATACTCCGGAGATTCGGCCGTAACCTTGGACGTGGCTTTTACGGGCGCTTGGAACGTTAAAACTGAAGCTGCTTTGGTCGCAATAACCGGAGCTGCTGCCTTCGGCGCCGCAGTCGGCTGAGACGTGCCCGTAAGTGATCCCCATCCCGCATGAATATGGTTCGCCACTGCCGCGATCGGCGCTGCTGCTGTCCCGTTGGCCGCAACATTCTGCAGCGGATTTTTGATCTTCCGCCCGATCATCTGCTCAGTCTGGGCCGTCGCTGCTTGCATTCCCTGCGCATTGCCGGCCGTTTCGGCCTCATAAAATGACTTCCGGACATTGAAAAAAGCCGCCTTCTTCGAGATGTCGTCTTCCTGGCGGCCCCACGGATTGCCCGCGGCAGACCACACGTTCTTCAGGTTTCCCAGCGCGCCCGATACATCGCCCTTCTCAAATTTTTCCAAGGCCCCCTTTTTCTGCATCAATACCAGCGCCGCCACATCCGACTTTTGCTCCGGATCCAGTCCCGCCTTGATGCTGAATTTCCCGGCATGTTCCGGATCCTTTTCAAAATATTTTCCCATCAAATTCTTCGGGACATCCTTCTCAGACAAATTCTGGCTGCAGCCCATGAAAGTATTATATTGCATCTGGTACCGGCCCAAGTCGGTGCCGGTAACCTTGACGGGGCCTCTTCCATCGCCAGTCGGGACCGTCGCAGTCCAATGTTGGTCCTTCCCGGTTTTGGATCGATCCAGCTCGGCGCGCGTGACACAGCCGGTCGGATCATCCGGGCTGCCGCCGCCAAAGACATGCTTTAAAAAGCCCCAGGTACCAAAAGTTCCCTCGTACTTGGAAATCAAATCCAGCCCCGCTGACTGCCCAGAAGATAAGCCCTCCAGCGCCACGTGCGTTCCATGATAAGCCGGTGAAGATGCCCCGCTGGCGTTCGTATTGGTTGGCTGTGCACTCATTCTCTTTTGGCTCTCTGTAGCGGCCTACCCATAGTGTACCGAATATTAGAGTAATTTTCCAATTTTGCGCATCATGTATAAATTATACTAATGCTAGCAATTGAACGTCCCTCCCTCTCATTATTGATTATATCCTCAGTATCAAGATCTTAATGAATAATTACCCCAAGCCATCACCAATGAGCCATGAACATATTAATCTAAATTGACGTTTCCATTCACTTAAAATAACCTCCTCGACTCCTCTTATGAGATGCTCCCTGCGAACCACCATCATGCTCGCCGCCGGATTCTCTTCATATGTGGGTGCGAATACACCCCAATCCCAAACGCCCAAGTCTCCGCAAAAGCAATCTGCCCCCGCCAAAACAAGGGCCGATTTCCCCAATGGCACCGATCCGTCCTTTCCCGCCCTCGTTAACGGCGAAGGACCAAAACTTGTCAAATACTATGACAGCGTCTCCCGCTGGCTCGACGCCAACGCCAAGTTTCCCGCGGAGATCAACCGCACCGTCACTAATTTCTCGCAAATTGCCTTTGGCTCCATCGCCAGCCTTTACGACATCGACATGGATAAGATCAGCGGCCTCTCTCCAACTCCGCTTGATCGAATGCGTAATAGCAGTCCACAGGATCGCACTATCGATCGACTCAACCAGCTCGATGCTTATATTAAGGTGACCAGTCGGATCATCCAACTTAGTGGCAAAGGACTGGCCATGGCTAATCACCTCGTCGATGACAAGGGCGCGCCTTACCAGGCAGGAACTCCGTTCGATATCACAAAATTCGCCGCCAGTGCCGTTGCGCCGAAAACTCCGCAACAGGCCGCGCTCGCCCAGTTTTATACTGTCCTGCAAAGCAGACAGGATTCGCTGAATAAAAATTTCACCACCCCCAATGACCGGATGCGCGAGGAAATCCGCATTCTCACCCTGACCCGCTCTCTCGACTCTAGTCTCCAGACCGCCTACGACGCCGAGCTTATGACGCGCGCAATCGAATTGAAGGGAGTGATTCTCGATCCCATCCTCCAGGCAATGAGCAAACTACCCATGCCAAAAAGCCTGCCGCCCGAGCCAAAAAAGCTCAATCAGCTCCAGGAAATTCCCGGTCTCGATCAAAAACCCCAGCGCGCTTCCGCCTCGAATTTTGTCATCGAGGAACACTTTTCACCTGAATCGGTACGTCGGTCGCTGGGTTCCGTCTCGGTCGGCCAAGGCATCGCCGCTAGATAACGTCTTGCCCTGTCGCCCATTTCGCGATAAGTCCTTGTGGCGGTGATCCTGTCGAATCCTGATCAAGCCATCGTAAACCTTGTCCACGAAGCCCTGAACCTGCTTCAGGCTTACCCTGCGCTTGCCATTCTTGCCTCCATCCTCCTCTCAACATTGCCGCTCGTCGTTATTTTCCCCTCCGGATTTGCCTTCATCACGTGGATGGAACGCAAAGGCCTCGCCCGGATCCAGAACCGCATCGGGCCCAATCGCGTCGGCGTTCCGTTCACGAACATCAAACTCTTCGGCCTCGGCCAACCTCTCGCCGATGGCGTCAAAATGCTCCTGAAAGAGGACATCGTTCCGCGCACCGCCGATAAATTCGCCCACTTCCTCGCACCCGTCCTCGTCGTCATTCCAGCCCTGCTCGTCCTTGCGCTTCTTCCCTTCAATCGCAACATGGTTGCCGCCGGCGTCGATTCCGCCGTCATTCTCTTCTTCGCGCTCGGCTCCGTCAGCACCCTCGCCATTTTCATGGCCGGCTGGTCCTCCCGCAACAAATACTCGCTCCTCGGCGGCATGCGCGCCATCGCGCAAATGGTCAGCTACGAAATCCCGCTCGTCCTCTCCGCCGTCACCGCCATCATGATCACAGGCTCGCTCAACACCAGCCGCCTCATCGAGACCCAGCAGATCGGCACGTGGGCGGCGAGCAACAATGTCGGCCTGCAATGCCTCAGCCAGGTCGCCGGATGGAATGTCTTCACGCCCTGGGGCTTTGCCGGGTTCGTCATCTTCTTCATCGCCACGCTCGCCGAGGTCAACCGCTCGCCCTTCGATCTCCCCGAGGCCGACTCGGAAATCATCGCCGGTCACCTCACCGAATATAGCGGATTCAAATACGCCCTCTTCTTCCTCGCCGAATACATTGGCGCGTTCGCCATGTCGGGACTTGCCACCACTCTCTTTCTCGGCGGATGGCACGGGCCCAACATCCGCCCGTGGTGGAGCGCCGATCCCGAGGCGTGGATCATCCCCGGCGCACTCTGGTTCTTCCTCAAGATGCTTCTCCTCATCGTCCTGATGATCTGGGTGCGCGGCACATTCCCCCGCCTCCGCGTCGATCAACTCATGGGCTTCGCCTGGAAATTCCTCATGCCCCTCTCGATCCTCAATATCTTCGTCGCCGGCGCTTATTTCTATCTTCCCATCTGGATCGGCTGGCCGGCCGGATTCATCATTCTCTACATTGCCTACGAATTGCTCGGGCGATTGAATCGCGGTCAGGTCGTCGCCCGCCGCGAATACCGTTACGCCACATGAACATCACTTTCACCATCCTCTCAACTCTTGCCATCGTCAGCGCGCTTCTCGCCGCACGACTGCGCAATCTGGTCTATGCCGTTCTCTCGCTCATGATTTTCTTCTCCGCCCTCGCCGCGCTCTTCATCGTCCTGCTCGCCGAGTTCATCGGCGCGGTCCAAATCCTCGTCTATGTCGGCGCGGTCGGCATTCTCATCCTCTTCGCCATCATGCTGACGCACCACATCGCCGGATCGACCGGTGAGCGCATCGACGCCCGTGGCTGGTTCTGGGCCATACCCGCGGCCGGAGCGGTTCTCTTTGGGATTCTGCTCCCCGCCATTATATATACGCCGCTTCCCCTTGTTCCCTCCTCGAGCACCTACGAACCCTCCGTCCTCCACCTCGGTCAGGCGCTCATGTCGCCCTACGCCGCCACGCTTGAAATCATGGCTCTGCTTCTCACCGCCGCGATGATCGGCGCGGTCGTCATCGCCATGACCCTCCAACCGGGCGACAAGGAAAAACACGCCGACCAGAACTAACGCGATGACGCCCCTCTCTTCCTACCTTGTCCTCGCCGCGATTATTTTCTTCATCGGACTGCTCGGCGCTCTCACTCGTCGCCACGCCATCATCGTCCTCATTTGCATCGAGCTCATGCTCAACGCGGCCAATCTCAACTTCATCGCGTTCTGGAGATTCAATCCGCATCCCGAGGCCATGCTCGGCCCCATCTTCGTTCTCTTCAGCATCGCCGTCGCGGGATCGGAAGCCGCCGTTGGCCTCGCCCTCGTTATTTCCATTTACCGTTTCTACCGCTCCGTTGACGTCGAAAAAATGAACGCGCTCCAAGGATAACCCATGTTCCCCATTCCCTGGCTCCCCTTCATTCCGCTCTGCCCGCTCGTCGCGTCCATTGTTATTTTCACGATGAAACCGGCCTGGTCGCGCATCGCCGCCGGCGTCGCCATCAGCGCGATGGCCATGTCGACCGTCCTTGCCTTCGCCGCGCTCTCCACGACCTTCACTCATCCCCAGGTTGTCGCCACCTCCTTCGACTGGTTCTCCGTCGGCGACCAGCACTTCGATTTCGGCTTCATCCTCAATCCCCTCACCGGCTCGACGGCTGCGATGGTCACTTTCGTCGGACTCCTCATCTTCATCTATTCCGCCGCCTACATGGAGCATGACGAAAATAAAACCTGCTTCTTCGGTTATCTCTCCCTCTTCGCCTTCGGCATGCTCGGCCTCGTCATCTCCAACAGCCTTCTCCTGCTTTTCATGTGCTGGGAAATCGTCGGCCTCGCTTCTTATCTCCTGATCGGATTCTGGTATCAAAAGCCGAGCGCCGCCGCCGCCGCCAAGAAAGCGTTCATCACCACGCGTATTGGCGATCTCGGATTTCTCCTCGGCCTCTTCTGGGTCTATCGCGAAACTGGCACGTTCCTTTTTTATCACTACGGCTCCGGCATCCTTGAGCCGGGTCCACTTGCCGCGCTCGCTTCCTCGCCCGGCTTCTGGGGATTCAGCGCTGCCGGGGCGATCAGTCTCCTCATCTTCGCCGGTGCCATGGGCAAGTCGGGTCAATTTCCGCTCCACGTCTGGTTGCCCGATGCGATGGAAGGCCCCACGCCCGTCTCCGCGCTGATCCACGCCGCCACCATGGTCGCCGCCGGCGTCTTTCTCGTCGCGCGCACCTATCCGCTCTTCGCTCTCGACGGTCGCGTCCTCGCCATTGTCGCGTGGGTCGGCGTCGGCACCGCCCTCTTCGCCGCCATCATCGCCGTGGCTCAATTCGATATCAAACGCATCCTCGCCTATTCCACCATCAGCCAGCTCGGCCTGATGATGGCCGGCATTGGTGTCGGCGGCCCGCCCATCGGCATGTTCCATCTGCTCACTCACGCCTTCTTCAAGGCGCTTCTCTTCCTCGGCGCGGGATCAATCATCCACGGCTGCCACGGCGAACAGGACATCCGCAAAATGGGCGGCATTGCGCGCCCGATGCCGGTCACCACGCTCGCCTATCTCTGCGGCGTTCTCGCGCTCTGTGCGTTTCCATTTACTTCCGGCTATTTCAGCAAAGACGAAATCCTCCTCTCCGCCTGGCATTCAAACCCGGCCATTTTCTGGGTCGCCGCTATCGCTTCGCTCCTCACTGCGTTCTACATGACCCGCCAATGTTGCTACGTTTTCCTCGGTGTGTATCGCAATGAAGAACACCGCCATCCGCACGAAAGCTCCTGGGTCATGGTCGGGCCCCTTCTCATTCTCGCGATTTTCGCCCTTGCCGGCGGAGCCGTCGCGCACATGAACGGCATTCTCGAATATCTCGGCGATAAAGAACCGCTCGTCGTGAATTCCACCGTCGTTGTCATCGGCTGGATCATCTCTCTCGGCGGCATCTCCCTCGGATTCCTCGCCTACGGACTCCGCCCGCTGACTGCGACCGGCTCTGATCCGTTCGCTCTCACCATTCTCGGGCGCGCGTTCTATCTCGATGAAATTTACGCCGCCACGTTCGGCCGCCTTGTCACCGTCCTCTCCTACCTCGCCGAGATCGTCGACGCGATTCTCCTTATCGTCACCGAGCTTCTCGTCTTTATCGCACGCGAATTCAGCCTCCTCTTCGCTTTCAAAACCGACCGAGTCGTCATTGACCGCTGGTTCTTCGACGACATCTGCAGCAACCTGCGCAGCCTCGGCGGAGTCGTCACCCGACCGCAGGACGGCCTTCTCTCCAATTATCTGCGCTCGATCGCCCTCGGATCGCTCCTCCTCGCCATTCTTTTCTGGTGCTGCCACTCATGACCGCCTGCCCCATCATTTCCAGTTTCACCTTCGCGCCGCTCGTCGCCGCGTTCCTGATTGTCCTGACGCCTTCGACCAATGCGCGTCTTATTAAATGGACCGCCCTCGTCGGCTCGCTCGTTTCACTCGCTCTCGTGCTCGAAGCTGTCTTTCAATTCAATCCGTCCGGCTATTTTCAATTCATCGAGCACCACGCCTGGGTTCCCTCGCTTCGCCTCGAGTATGCCGTCGCCATGGATGGCCTTTCGCTCCTCGTCGTTCTTCTCACCGCCATCATCGCCCCCATCTCCATTCTCGCCTCCTGGAAATTGAAAACGCCGGAGAAAACAAAAAGTTATTTCGCGCTCCTCTCGCTCCAGTTCACCGGCCTCTTTGGGGCCTTCACCGCGCTCAGCTTCTATCACTGGTTCATCTTCTGGGAAATGAGCCTCATTCCCGGATTCTTCCTCATCAAACTCTTCGGCGGCCCGCGCCGCCATCATGCCGCGCTCTCGTTCGTCCTCTTCACCGTCCTTGGCAGCATCCCCATGCTGCTCGGCTTTCAATATCTCTTCTTCAAGACCAACACGTTCGATTTCGTCCTGCTTTCCGGGATGGCGCACAAAGGATTAATGCCGTCGCTCGTCGGCCCAAGTTATTCGTGGATCTTCTTCGCCATTCTCCTCGGCCTGATCGTTAAAGTTCCGCTCTTCCCCCTCCATATCTGGCAGCCCGAGACCTACACCCAGGCGCCCGCACCGGTGAGCATGATCTTCTCCGCGCTTCTCTCGAAGCTGGGCGTCTATGGCTTCCTGCGGATCATCATGTTCATTTTCCCCGATGCCCTTGAAATGTATGCGCGTCCGCTCCTCGTGCTCGCTCTCGCCACCGTCCTGCTCGGCGCGTTCGCCGCGCTGCGCCAGAACGATCTCAAGAAATTGCTCGCCTACTCGTCGCTGAACCACGTCGCTTACTGCATCTTCGGTTGTGCCGTCATCGCTTCTTACGGCGGCCATGCCGTCATCGGCGCGAGAACAATTATCATCCAGGGAGTCATCCTCCAGATGTTCACCCACGGCATCACCGTTGCGGGACTCTTCTATCTCGCCGGGATTCTCGAAGGCAAGACCGGCACCACTATCTTCGATAACTGTGGCGGACTCCGCAAAAACATGCCGCGTTACGCGACCCTGTTTTCCATCTTTGCCTTCTCCTCGCTCGGCCTGCCGTTCCTCGCCGGGTTCTCCAGCGAATTCCTGATCTTCTACGGCGTCTTCGCGATCAAGCCTCTCGTCGCCTCGGTTGCCGTCATCGCCCTGCTCATCACTGCGCTGTTCCTGCTCTCGCTCCTGCAAAAACTCTTCACCGGCCCCCTTACCGCTTCATGCCAGAAATTGGATGACATCTCCACCGGGCAAATCTGGATCGTCATTCCTCTCGTCGTACTCATCTTCTGGGTCGGGTTGGCTCCCGCACCATTCCTCCACTACAGCGCGCGCGTCGCTGATTACATCACTTCGCCCTACTGATTATGTTTCCCGTTGCTTATATTGAACTGTTGCCCCTCGCGTTGCTAGGTCTCGTAGCCATCGTCAACTTTATCTTTCCGGCAATGACCTTAATCAACGTCCCCGTCCTCATTTCCTTCCTCGGCGCGGCAATCATTGTCTGCATTCCGCGCGCCCAGGTTCGACGCATCCGTTGGACTGCTCTCATAGTCGCGTTGCTCGGCCTTGGCGCCGCCGCAATGATTACCTGCGATTACAATCTCCGTGGCGGCGGACTCCAGTTCGTCCAGACCGCCGCATGGATTCCGCAGCTCGGCGTGCAATGGAAAATTGGCGTCGACGGCCTGAGTCTTTCGCTGCTGCTCCTGACCGGGATTGTCGCGGTCGCCGGGGTCCTCTTCTCGTGGGACATTGAGCATCGCACGAACGAGTTCTTCGCCTACTTCCTCGTTCTCATCGGCGGCGTCTACGGCGTCTTTGCCTCGCTCGATCTGTTCCTGCTCTTTGTCTTCTACGAGATCGCCATCATCCCGAAATATTTCCTCATCGCGATCTGGGGCAGCACGCGCAAGGACTACGCCGCGATGAAACTGGTTCTCTATTCGTTCACCAGCAGCGCCGTCGTTCTCTTTGGCCTGATCGCTCTCTATTATGGTTCCGGCCTTCACACGTTTGATCTCACCGCGCTCATGCAGCACGGCCATTTCTCGCACGACTTCCAGGTCGTCGTCTTCCCGCTCATCTTCGTCGGCTTCGCCGTCCTCGCCGGCATGTGGCCGTTCCATACGTGGGCGCCGACCGGCCACGTCGCCGCGCCGACCGCCGCTTCGATGCTCCTCGCAGGCGTCGTCATGAAACTCGGCGCTTACGGCTGCCTGCGCGTCGCCATCGGCATTCTTCCCGCCGGGGCGCACTTCTGGTCGACGTGGATTGCGTGGCTCGCCGTCATCAATATTGTCTATGGCGCTCTTGCCGCACTGGCGCAGGGCGACTTCAAGTTCGTCATCGGTTACTCGAGCATCAGTCACATGGGCTTTGTCCTCCTCGGTCTCGCCACGCTCGACGCCACCGGATTGCAGGGCGCGGCATTACAAATGTTCTCCCACGGCGTCATCGGCGCGCTGCTCTTCGCCATCGTTGGCGGCATCATCTATAGCCGCACCCATACGCGCGAGCTGTCGCGGTTCGATCGCCTGATGGAACGCATGCCGGCGATTGCGTGGCTCTTCATCGCCGCCGGAATGGCCTCGATGGGCGTGCCCGGCTTCAGCGGATTCATCGCCGAGTTCCACGTT
>Ga0206931_1037_pt1 | contig 44618 bp, 32 predicted proteins | sample Alteio_BWOrgHeat_17_FD_152946 | JGI IMG/M metagenome (GOLD analysis project Ga0206931, IMG submission 152946) | Enriched cells from forest soil in Barre Woods Harvard Forest LTER site, Petersham, Massachusetts, United States -... | ecosystem: Environmental > Terrestrial > Soil > Temperate forest >...
TGTATGTAAAGGGATATATCCCTTTGATGCACTTAATTTCTTACAAATTCATCATTTCTTTTAACTAATAATATTCATCTTTAAAAAAAATTAAACTATGAGCACTCTACGCTTCGAAACCTTGCAATTGCATGCCGGGCAGCAAATTGACCCAACTACCAAAAGCCGCGCGGTACCCATTTATCAAACAACATCTTATGGCTTTGATAACAGCGAGCATGCTGCTAACCTGTTTGGCCTGCGTGCCTTTGGCAATATTTACACGCGTATTATGAACCCCACCACCGATGTTTATGAGCAGCGCCTTGCAGCCCTTGAAGGTGGTGTAATGGGGCTTGCAACGGCATCAGGGCAGGCAGCGCAGTTTCTTGCATTGAGTAATATTTTGCAGCAGGGTGATAATTTTATTTCTACTTCTTACCTGTACGGCGGTACGTACAACCAGTTTAAGGTTACTTTTAAACGCCTGGGTATTGAAGCGCGTTTTGCTGATGGGGATGATGTTGAAAAATTTGTTCCCCTGATCGATAAAAATACAAAGGCTATTTATCTTGAAACAATTGGTAACCCGCGTTTGAATATTCCTGACTTTGAAAAGTTTGCTGCATTGGCAAAAGAATACGATCTGCCTTTGATAGTAGATAACACTTTTGGTGCAGGTGGTTATTTGTTGAAGCCAATTGAATGGGGTGCAAACGTTGTGGTTGAATCAACTACCAAATGGGTAGGCGGCCATGGCACCAGCATTGGTGGCGTTATTGTTGATGGCGGCAATTATAATTGGGGCAATGGCAAATTCCCACAGTTTACTGAACCCTCTGAGGGCTACCACGGTCTTAAGTTTTGGGAAGTATTTGGCGAAGGCAACCCGCTTGGCCTGCCAAATGTTGCATTTGCTATTCGCGCGAGGGTTGAAGGCTTAAGAGATTTTGGGCCTTCGCTCAGCCCGTTCAATTCATTTCTGTTACTGCAGGGTATTGAAACATTAAGCCTGCGTATGCAGCGCCATTGCGATAATGCTTTGGCACTGGCACATTGGCTGGAAGAAAACCCAAATGTGGAATATGTTTGGTACCCCGGTCTTGAAAGCAGCCCGTACCACAGCCTTGCTAAAAAATATTTAACCAATGGTTTTGGCGGTGTGCTGCAGTTTGGCATTAAAGGCGGCAAAGAAAAAGCATCGCAGTTTATTGATCAGCTAAAACTTGCAAGCCACCTTGCAAACGTAGGCGATGCAAAAACACTCGTAATACACCCTGCATCAACAACGCACGAACAATTGAGTGGTGAGGAGCAGCTTGCCAGCGGTGTATTACCAAATATGGTGCGCGTAAGCACAGGCATTGAGCATATTGAAGATATTAAAGCAGACTTTGAGCAGGCCTTTAGCAAAGTGTTTGAAGGCGAATTAGTGGCATAACAGCGTGAAACGTGAATCGTCAATCGTGAATCGTGAAAACTTCCAAAAGCGTGTGTTTTCACTTTGGCCGTAAATTTTTAAAGGTTCACGATTGGCATTCACAAGTAAGAATACAATAGAAAAAATTGAACAAGAGCATGTTGAAGGTTACTTAACAAGAAAGGTTCTCGTCGCATTCACGATTCACGATTGACGTCTCACGAAATAAGGATTTAAAAGAACAAACGTTGCATAAAGTTTTTAACTACTCCAACAATTTTAATTTAGAAAGCGGCAAAACGCTGCAGGGCTTTCATTTGGCGTATACCACGCATGGCAGGCTTAATGCTGCCAAAAGCAATGTGGTATGGATATTTCATGCGCTTACCGCCAACAGCAACCCTGTTGAGTGGTGGCCCGGCATGGTGGGTGGTAATACTTTTTTTGATCCCGCAAAGTATTTTATTGTTTGCGTTAATATGCCCGGCAGTTGTTACGGCAGCATTAGCCCGCTTGATAACAACAAGCAAACAGGTGAGGCTTTTTACCACGATTTTCCGTTGTTTACAACACGCGACATGGTTAGGGCATACCAGCATTTACGAAGGCACCTGGAAATTGACAAAATACTTATTGGTGTGGGTGGCAGTATGGGCGGGCAGCAGTTGCTTGAATGGGCGGTTGAAGAACCGCAGTTATTTGAATATATTATACCCATCGCAACAAATGCGTTTCATTCGTCATGGGGTATTGCATTTAATACTTCACAACGCTGGTGTATTGAAAATGATGCCACCTGGAAAAACAAAGATGTGGATGCTGGCCTGGATGGTATGAAAACTGCACGCTCCATTGCGCTACTGTCTTACAGGCATTATGATACTTATGCGTTATCACAGGATGGCTTTACGGCTGATACTGAATTACTGAGTGTTGACAAGCAGGTAAGTAAAGCAGAAAGTTACCAGCATTACCAGGGAGAAAAATTAGCTAAAAGATTTAATGCTTTTAGCTATTATTTTTTAAGCCTTGCCATGGATAAGCACAATATTGGCAGGGGCAGAAGCAGCCTGCATGCGGCACTGGGCAATATTACAGCAAAAGCACTGGTTATAGCCATATCATCAGATATTTTGTTTCCTCCTTTAGAGCAGGAATTTCTTGCAGCGCACATACCGAATGCTGAACTGGAAATTATTAACTCGCATTATGGCCATGATGGCTTTTTACTGGAGTATGAACAACTGGCTGAATTAATAGAGAAGTTTTTAGCAAAGCACCCCGTGGCAAACAAAAAGAATACTATACAACTATAACAATGGAAAAGCATAAGGCATTAACAATTGGTTTATTTGGTTTTGGCGTGGTAGGCGAAGGTTTATACAAGGTTTTGCAGCAAACACCATCGCTAAAAGCGCATATAAAAAAAGTGTGTATAAAGCATCCCGGTAAAAAAAGAAATGCACCTGAAGAATTATTTACCACTGAAAAAGAGGACCTGCTTTTTGACAAAGAGATTAATGTAATTGTTGAGGTGATTGACGATGCAGATGCTGCCTTTCACATCGTATCAACAGCCTTACATAATGGTAAAGCTGTGGTAAGCGCCAGTAAAAAAATGATAGCGGAGCATTTGCCCGAAATACTCGCTTTACAACAGCAAACCGGGCTTCCATTTTTATACGAGGCTGCTGCCTGTGCATCCATACCGGTTATACGTAACCTTGAAGAATATTATGATAACGATCTGCTGCACGGCATACGCGCTATTGTAAATGGCTCAACAAATTTTATTCTTACCAAAATATTTGAAGATAAACTGCCTTACGGCGAAGCATTGTTACTGGCGCAGCAGTTGGGTTTTGCTGAGAGCAACCCAAAACTTGATGTAGAAGGTTATGATGCATTAAATAAATGGACGTTTCTTTTAACACATGCTTACGGCATTGTGGGAAGCCCCAAAAAAATATTATTTACAGGCATACAAAACATTCAGTTAAGCGATGCCACTGTTGCTAAAGAAAAAGGGTATGACATAAAACTTGTAGCACAGGCGCAGAAACTGAAGAGTGGCAAAGTGGCTGCCTTTGTGTTGCCACAGTTTGTAACAAAAGACGACCATCTTAGCTTTGTGCGTAACGAATATAACGGTGTTGTAATTGAAAGCGGGTTCTCCGATAAGCAATTTTTTTATGGTAAAGGTGCCGGCAGCTTCCCTACTGCATCAGCTGTTTTGAGCGATATATCTGCCTTGCGGTATGATTATCACTACGAGTATAAAAAATTGTATCATCACACACCCGGCCAGCTTACCAACGATTTTTATTTAAAAGTTTATATAAGCTTCGACCAGTTAAACACAGTGCCCAAGCACGAATTTGAGTGGATTGAAGAGTGGCATGGCGGGCAGGAAAGAAATTATTTTATAGGTGTGGTACATTTTGAAAAACTGGTTGAAAACCATTGGTGGAAACAACACGGCATATCTTTAATTGTAACACCACAACCCATTATTGAAAATATTGAGATACGCAATTTAAAAAAGCGCAGTTTGGAGTTGGCGGGAATTGTATAAGAGATATATGCAAGCTAGAAGCCTTACGCTGCAAGCGCCGCCAGGGTTCGTGTCTCACGAACTGTAAGAAAAAAAGTTGTGTTTTGTTTTTATATAAACCGCACTTGTGAGGGGTGCGGTTTTTTTGTGCTTATACCAGGTATGGCACATATTGTTCAGTAAATGCCCCGTCTTCATATAGATCAAGCAGGCCATAACCTGGAACGGTTTCACGTTTATTGCCATTCCACCATGCACCGCTAACTGCCCCGTTACATATATATGTTTGGTTATTGTAAACCACTTTGTCACGCAGATGTATGTGGCCGCTAAGGCATAATTTTACTTGAGGATATTTATTAAAAAGAGTTATAATTTTTGCTACATCGGTATGCATGTCACCACCCAAAAATTCCCACTTGTTTACAATATCATCTTCAACCATAAGTGTTGCTGTAAGTATTGGTATGTGGCTTAATACGCATACAGGCATACCTGCAGTGTTAGCCTCTAGTTCATTCTGCAGCCAGCTAAATTGTTCGTCGCCCAGCTTGCCAATATACCATGTACTGTCAATGTCAAGGTGCACGCTGTCAAGCACAATAAACTTCCAGGCCGCCTTTGTAAAACTGTAATAAGGCACCGAAAGCTGTAACTGGTTTAATGCATATTTCTTTCCATAAAAAACATCCTGCCTGCTGTTTTCAAGCCACCATATATCGTGGTTGCCAATGCAGTAATGCACAGGCAAACCACATTCATTTTTTAAAGTACTATGCCATAGCTGCCACTGTGCATCAATTACCGGTATGTTTTCCTTATTCATATCAAAAACAATATCGCCGCCGTTCAATATCATATCCACTTTTGGGCTTTGTTGCTGTATATGGTGCAGGCACCGTGTAAATTTTGCAGGCGCACCTAAATTATTTTTAAGGTGTACATCAGTTATATGCGCTACCCGTAAAACTGGCTTTCTTTTTTTATCTGCGGGCGCTGTAAAACCAATTGATGGTAGTAAAGCAAGTCCACCCAATTTTTTTAATGCCGAACGTCTTTGCATATTATAGTTTTTACAAATATATTACCGGCCCTTTCAATATTGTGTTATGCTTCCGTAAAGGGGGGAGTATGGGCTGTTGACGGGAGTTAAAGCTGTACAAAATATTTGCTGATAACTACCTTGTTTTACAGCAAACAGCAAATTAAAACACTTTTAATGTGTGTAACCCTTTGGCCGCGGTATTTGTACAGTTTTATTACTATTATTGCGGAACAATGCCCTTGCTTTTAAAAAATGAAACTGTATAGATATTTTGTTTGTATTATACTGCTGCTGCTTTCTCAAATGGCAAGGGCGTCGCATATTTCTGGCGGGGAGCTTTTTTATGAATATTTAGGGCCGGGCCTTACGCCAAATACCGATGAGTTTAGAATTACCGTACGGCTTTTTAGAGAGTGCAATTCAACAGGACAGCAGTTAAACAGCGAGGTTGTTGACATAGGCATATTCTCCACAGCAACTGGAATACTTGACACCACTATTTTTTTGAATAAACTTTGGGCCGGCGATCCTCCCATTATTCAAAACACACCCGGCGCTATACCATGCCTGGTTGGCGATGGCAGTTTATGTTATCAAATAGGCCTTTTTAATAATATTATTGATCTGCCGCGCATACCCGGGGGTTATACACTTACGTGGGTTAGGTGCTGCAGGCAGCAGATAACCAATATTTTCAACACACCGTTTCCTGATAGCTCTCAGGGCTCAACATTTGTAACACATATACCCGGCACCAATTTGTTGCATAACGGCGTTAATAATTCACCGCAGTTTGTTGTTAAAGATACAGTGCTTGTTTGCGCGGGAAAGCCATTTAAGCTTGACTTTAGTGCCTTTGATATTGATAACGATTCTCTTTCCTACACTTTTTGTGATGCATATATTGGCGCAACGCCAACCGCGCCAGCACCTGTGCCTGATAGTACCCTTTCCCTTATCCCACTACCCTACCTTGCTCCTTATTCAGGCGCATCGCCGTTAGGTGCTAACGTAACTATAAATGCAGCTACAGGTATTATAAGTGGTACCGCACCACCCATACCGGGTAAATATGTTGTTAATGTTTGTGTACAGGAGTTCAGGCAGGGTGTACTGTTAAACATTCACCACAAAGATTTCATTTTGAAAATCGCCAACTGCGATTTTGCATCTGCTGTGTTAGATCCTACCTATTTAAATTGCGGTGGGCTGGGTTTGCAGTTTGAAAATAAATCCACCTCTGCATTGATACACTCCTATTTCTGGGACTTTGGGGTGCCCGGCGCAATAGCCGACACATCAAACGACCCAACACCTTTTTTCAACTTTCCTGATAGTGGCACCTACAAAATAAAATTGATTGTAAACAAGTATGGCACCTGCGGCGACTCAACCACCACTATTGCTAAAATTTACCCTGGGTTTAAGGCAAATTTTGGGTTTGATGTTAAATGCCTGCCGGATGCGACAGTGTTTGCTGACAGCAGCACTATAAAATACGGCCAGCTTACCGCATGGAACTGGGATTTTGGTGATGGCGCGGGTACATCAACAGACAAAAACCCATCTTATAACTTTATTAAAGGTGGCACCAGGAATGTAAAACTACTTGTAACCAACAGCAAAGGGTGCGTTGATAGTTTAATAAAACAGGTAACAGTGCCAGTTAAAATAGTAGTAAATGTTGCTTTTAAAGACACTTCTATCTGTAACCTTGATAGTATGCGGCTTTTAGCAACATCCAATGTTAAAAGCAGCTTTTCCTGGATGCCGGATTTAAGTATTTTAAATGCTAATACCGAATCACCAATCGTTTCACCCAATATAACTACAAGTTATACAGTATATGGCACCGACAGCAGCGGATGTATTGACAGCAACGCCGTGACAGTAACAGTGTTTACGTTGCCTACTGTTACAGCCATACCTGATACCGTTATTTGCAGCGGCGATGTTATTATGCTTGGTGTTGCTGGTAACGGCAGCAGTTACCAATGGACGCCCGGCACCGGTTTATCTGCCACAAATGTGTTGAGTCCAAACGCAAGCCCTGTTGTTGGAACGCAATATATTATAACAGCGAAGAGTGTTGAAGGCTGTATAATGAAAGATACTGTGAATGTTTCTGTGAATATTTCACCAACGGTTAGGGCATCTGCCGATTCGTTAATATGTGCTGGCGGTGCTGCTCATTTATTTGCCACGCCCTCAGCAACAACAACCTATAGCTGGTCGCCCGCAACGGCGTTAAACTCTTCCATCGTGCAAGCACCGGTTGCATCGCCTGTGGTTACAACAAGTTACTATGTACAGGTTACCGACAGCAACAACTGCAAGGGTAACGATACAGTGGTTATTTCGGTAATACCAAAACCCATATTTGCAATAACACCTCCTCGCCACGAAATTTGCAGGGGTGATAGTTTGCTGCTAACTGCTTCCGGTGGCACAAGCTACCAATGGTTTGCCTCAGGTGTTGATAATGGAGATACCACCACTGCTATAAATGTTTTTCCAATAACAACCACAGTTTATACCGCTATTATCACAAGCAGCGCCTGTAATATACAAGACACGGAAACAGCCAAAGTAACAGTAAGCCAGCCATTTGCTTTAAGCGTTACAAAATCTAACGACGTAGATTGTATTATTGGCCGCGCAACATTACAAGCCAGCGGTGGCGGCCTGCAATATACATGGGCGCCTGACCCTAGCCTGAATACTACTCGCGGTGCCAGCCCTGTAGCAACTCCTATAGAAACAACAACGTATTATGTTACGGCCAGCAACGGCACCGCATGTGTTGAACAAGACAGCATACAGGTTAAAATAGTAACAGCCAATGTTACGAATGGGTACTACATGGCTACAGCCTTTACCCCTAACGGAGATGGCCATAACGATTGTTTTAGGGTGAAGGACTGGGGTGGTATAAAATCATTAAGATTGTATGTGTATAACCGATGGGGCCAGGTTGTTTTTGCTACCACCAGCCCTGACGGATGCTGGGATGGTACGCTTAACGGCAGGCCACAACCGTCGGGCACGTATGTGTTCCAGGTATGGGCTAATACTGTTTGCGGCGATGTTTACAGGAAAGGCACTTTGGTGCTGATAAGATGATAAGACTTCTATTACTGCTATTTAGCCAGCCGCCTGGTGTTTACTTCCTTTGCAGATTTTTCGCCATCAGTTAAAACGCTTTTATTAGCCACAAGCTGCAGTACCTGCGCGGCTGCTTTCTTCATATTTTCTGTATCCCCGGTTGCCTCATATACTTCGGCAAGGCTATCAAAAACATTTACATCACCAGGATGCAACGTGGTATTTAATTTAAAAAGCGCAATAGCTTCGTCATATTTTTTGTTTCTAAAAAAACTATATGCTGTACCATTTAACATATACACTACCCTTATATCGGTAGCTGAATCGCCTTGAATGGTACTGTTTACAATCTCCATCGCTTCCTTAATGCCTTTCTTCTGTATAATATAGGTAAGCTCGTCTAAAGTGGGTGCACGTTTTGTGGCGGGCAACACATCTATGTCCCAAAGTGAAGAGGGTATAGATGCCAGTTGCGGCTTTGCAGAAAGGAATGTTTTTGACTGTGCATCATCTTTAAGCATGGCATTAAAAAAGTTAAGCAGGTAGTTGCTTTCAATTTCAAAACATTTCTTAGTATTAGTTTCTTTGTCTCCCCTGTTATGCAAAAAAATACAGGATGTATAGCCCTCGGCAGCATTATCCCAATGGTGCATGCCCGGCTGGTTTACAATAAGCCTGTAACGTGCAGCATGGTTTGTTTTGTTTGTAAAGTCGCTGATAAACTTTTCCTGTTTTGACAGGTCCCGCGTAAAAATATGCAGGAAGGGTATTGTTAGTTTTGAGGGCTGGTAGTAGTTAGACACGGCAAAAGACTGGTACAATACATCCATGTAAACACCACTTTCAATATCAGCCATTGCCTTTACCCTGCTGTCATGCATGCCAAACAACAGGGGTACAAAACCAGAGCCGCTAAACCCGAAACAGCCTAACTTATCTATGTCAATTGTCATATTGTTTGAGAGATAGTGCATTGCAAACTGCATTTCAGGTATATCCTGCAAAGCGTCACCTGCAAAGCTGCCTGTGTTTGCTTCAGTTATCATTGCAACCACATACCCATTGCTGGCTAACAGTTCATTTGATATTGAGGTAGATAATTCCCTTAATGTACCAATCAGCAGGGGGCATTTTTCAGCAACCTCCGTTGCCTCTGCCCTTGCAAGCATAGGTGCTGATAAAAGCGTTTGCCAGGCATCGTTTGTTGTGGCGCCAAACCATCTTTCAGTTCTTTGCCTGCATTCAGCAAGGTGGGCATTTTTACTGGCTGTATCAATCACCTCGTTGGTACTGGTCAACAGCCTGTTATAGCAGTAGTCGCCATAGGTTAGCCTTCTTTTTGCGAGCTCATCTTGCGCCGGGTACCAAAGGTGTATGCTTACTTTTCTAAACCTGTCACCTTCGTTTTTTTCGCCCAGGTAATTATATTCTGGCTGTACCATTCGCGAGCTGTCAGTAAGGGTTATTATTTTAAAACCAACAGCATATTTCCCGACAGGAAGGCTTTCATAAATTTTTTGGGCTGATGCCGGAAGGGTAATTAATATTATAGTAGCTATGACCAATAACCTGCATGCTGCAGTGAAATTTGATGCCTGCATAAAAAACTATTTATGTGCTAAAGTATTGCCTGCAATAAACGCTGCCTACCAAACCGATAAGTACGTTATACTGCTAAATACAAAGAGGCTGCATTGAGCAACCTCTTTTTGTATGGCAGCGAGTCTTTAAGCAATCAAATATCCGTTCAATCAATCTGAAATTCCCGACCGCAATAGTCCGGCTTTTCGTTTCACGTTTCACTTCTCCCTTTTCACGATTGACGATTCACGTCCTCTACTGCATCCTCGGGTCTGGTGTGCTTTTCAGCACATATTCTTTTGGAGGTTCAGCGCCAAGCAGGTTTTTTACAAAGTAATCCCAGCGGCGGCGCATCATGTATGATGAGTACGCGCCATAACCATGCTGGCTGTTGGGATATACCACCAGGTCAAAATCTTTATTGGCTTTTTCAAGCGCTTCAACCACCAGCATCGTGTTTGTTGGCGGCACGTTATTATCCATCAAACCATGTGCAAGCAATAGTTTGCCCTTTAAGTTCTTGGCATAGTTCTCATTTGCCTGCGCATCGTAGTTGCTGTTAGCTGCAAGACCATCATAACGCTCACCCCAATCATCTTCATAATTGCGGTTATCATGGTTACCGCTTTCTGATATACCTACTTTAAAAAAGTCAGGATAGCGGAACATAGCCGTACCGGTTGCAAAGCCGCCACCCGAGTGCCCCCAAATACCCACGCGGTTTGTATCAATATAGCCGTATTTTGCAGCAAGCTGGCGTATGCCGGCAATTTGGTCGGGTATGGTATTATCGGCCATGTTACCGTAGCTCATATCATGAAAACTTTTGCTGCGCAGCGGATTGCTGGTACCTTCAATAGCAACTACAATAAAACCCAATTCAGCAAGCGCCTGGTTATCACCCCTTGCAGAGGCAAAACCCCAGTTGCCTACGCTGCCACCCTGCGGGCCGGGATAGATATAATCAACTATGGGATATTTTTTATTAGCGTCAAGCGTAGTTGGGGTAAACATTAAACCGTAAATATTTGTTTGCCCGTCGTGGGCTTTTAAGGTTACGGGTATGGGTGCATGCCAGCCTGTTGCAACAAGCCTTGACACATCTGTTTTATCCACGTTACAAACAAGCTTGCCATCCATAGTACGTAATTCCGTAACCGGCGGTACATCAGGCTTACTGTAGGTATCAACAATATACTCACCCGTTGGTGAAAACGTTACTGTGTGGTTACCTGCCGCCGGTGTAAGCACCGTAAGGCCCTTGCCATCAAAACCCACTTTATACAACTGCCCAAAGTAGGGGTTTTCAGCCTCGCCGCCATCAGCTATAAAATACAATACACGGTTTTTTTCATCCACTTTAACAAGCCTAGTTACAGCCCAATCGCCCTTTGTTATTTGGTTTTTTAGTTTACCGGTGTTGGCATCATACAAATAAAGATGGCCCCAGTTATCACGCTCACTGTACCATATTATCTCGTTGGTTTTATGCAGGTAACGCCAGTTAATAGCACCCTGCCCGCTTTCAAACTGTGTGGCAACATTCTCTTCAAACACGTCGCGTACCGCACCTGTTGCGGGATCAGCTATCCTGAATTTTTCATTTTTATGGTCACGGCTTGTTGATACAAAAGCCAGCTGTTCGCCATCGCTCCAGTCGTTATCATCAAATGTGCCGCTGCTGGCAATATCATCGCTAAGCGTTGCACGGTGCGGGTCCGGCGGTATTTGCAGGGTTATAACTTTTGGAACATCCACGTTAATAATAACCCTTGTTATCATGGGTATATCCTTGTCGCCCGGCAGCGGGTATTTCCACGCCTTTAATGTTGGCTTGCCCACGTTTGTGGTAACAAGGTACATGTCGCTAACATTGCGCTGGTCCTGCTTAAAGGTTGATATCTTCTTTGAGTCAGGCGACCATTGTAATATAGGCCGGTCGCTGGTCTTCCACCCCGCATTATCTGTTGAATAGCCAAAATCCTTTACACCGTCTGTGGTAAGCTGCGTTTCCTGTTTGGTTGCAACATCCCTTACCCACAAATTATAATCTTTTATAAATGCCGATAGTTTTCCATCAGGGCTGGCTACCTCGTTACCGCCGCCAGCAAACCTTCTTCCGCCGCCGCTGGTAATGCCTTCCCTGCCCTGTTTTGCGGGTGTGTTATTTTCGGCAACCGTGCCAGCTGCAACATCATAACCCCATTGCTTGCCATTTGCTTTGAATATTACTGTTTTGCCGTCGTCTGAAAAACTGATGCTGTTAAACGGCAGCTTATCCGCATTGTATTGTGCACCTGCCGCTGCTGATAGTGCGGCTGCGAGTTTTTGGTGGTCAAAGGCGGGGGCGCTTGTTTTTTTGGCAGGGTCAACCAGTATAAACCCGTAGCCTTTGGGCGTAAGCGCGCGAAACCAAAACTTATCGCCGGGCAACCATTCAGGGCGAATGCCCCCATGATCAACAAACTGGTCGGTATTGTACGCTAAAAAACTTTCAGCGCGCTGGTAATCTTTTACTGACAGTGAGGTTTGCTGGGCTTGTGCAGATATAGCTATTGCAGCAGCCAGCGCAGGTAATACGTATTTTCTCATGTGTTTAAAACTTGAAATGTTATCAATTGCCGGAAAGCGCAAAATAAGTTATTTCTTATTTATACAATTTATGGTATAGATGAACGGTTAATGGCAACTAATATCTGTAAGCTTTGGGGAAATGAGCAAGTATTTCGGTAGAATGAGGAGATTTGGGCAGTTAGCGGGCACTTGGTTTTCTAAATATGCTATGCTTAGTCCTCAACAAGTGGGAAGTCCGAAAAATCTGAGATATACCGGGTTAAGTCAAACCCGGAACATTCGATCCTGTTGTCTGCAAAATATGAAAAATATAAGTTTAAATTTCCTTCATGTGCTGACCCAACATTGCCATTTTGAAAAAGGTCGAGCAAATAATCCTGTCATATAATTACGGGCCTGGTCCACTGGCTGTTATGCCTTACAATAAATACATAGTGAACCGGTATATTGGCTACGTTGCGGAGTTGAGGCAGCAATATATTAAACTGACCGCTAAAGCTGCTCTGTCTAACCGTAGAAGTGGAAGTTTTAACCTGCACCCGCCTTAGTGTACCGTTGTCATCCTGCACCACAAAAATATCATCGCCAATATCAACTTCCGGTATTGCTACATTCCAGCCACGCGTTAAAAATTCCGACATTACAGTAAGATGCCCTGCTTTACCTAAATAAAGAGGATAGTTCTTTTTCACGCAGTTAATTTGTGCTTGTGCAAAACATTACCCGTTTGGGTATCAACAAAAAGGATCTCATCTATTTTGTTATTCATGTCATGCTGGTCATCAATACCAAGCAAGGCAGGATAAATGTAATTTTCAAGCCTGCCATAATACACTTCAAAATCGCTTTTTGTATCGTATGCTACGAAAATATTATTTGCAGGATGGGAGTTTGCAAACAGGCTTCGTATCAACTGCCTTGTAGACGGTGCAATGCTAAAAGTATAGCCGTCAATCTGCTTGTTTACATTAATTTTAATAGCTTCCATTATACGATGCTTTCGCTGTAAAGATAAGCAATTATAGCTAAAGCAATTTGGCCGCATGAAACCGAGAAGGCCGCCGCTAAATTTTTGTATCTTTAAATATATTTGTTTTGATATGGAACAATTGATAATTGAGGTAAGCTCGCCCGGAACATCGGCCGCTATTAAAGAATTCGTAAGCCGTTTTGACGACGCCGCTATTTCTGTTCAGGAAGAGCATGATGACGATTATTATAAGGATTTGTATGGGGTAGATAAAATGACTTTTGAAAACAACCTGAACATAGGCCTGGCGCAGACTGTATTAGGCATTACAAAAAACTGGAATGATGTGAAGGCCGAACTGGTGGCCAAAATAACAGCCAAATGAGGGTTATAGAGCTTTCACAACACGCCCAGGAAAGACTACAGGAAATAACCGACTATTATTTACTGCATGAGAGTGTAGAAAGGACTTTAAGGGTAATAAACTCATTTGACGAGGCTTTTGCCGCTATCAGCGAAAGACCGCTTTTCCATAAAAAGTACATCTCTCACCAATTTCATAATCTCGATATCCGTGTTTACCTGCACTATAAAACGTTTCACATATACTTCGTTATCTATCCCGAAAGTATAAAAATCGCAGAAATATTCCACCTGAAAAGAGAATCAGGAAAAGTTGAGTTAAAGCTGTAATGATCGGCTTCTCAGCAAATTCAATCATTTTAAAACCAATCGTGTTAAATCAATAATGTTAACCGCATATATATGCGGTTTAACATGATTGAAATATAGGTTTTAGAAACTTATAGGTCTGTGCCTTTACTTATACAAGTTATTACAACTTTGCAAGCGTAATAACAATACTGCCCGTTTTACCCTGGTACTTAATGGGATACTTTAAGGTGAATGACGATTTGGAGAGCTGTGTTATTTCAGCAATGTATAGTGTAAACCTGTCAGTTAAAATGCCTTTTGGTGCACCATACCGGTAAAATTGCAGGTAGTGCGATTTTCCCTTTAGGGTTACCACTTCCCAGGTTATTTTGCGCACGCCTTTTACGCAGGCGGCAGAATCGCTGCTGTTAATAGTGTACGCACCGCTGCCCTCTTCGTAAAAACTCCATTTACTGTCCTTAAGGCATTGCATATTTACATCTTCAAAAACGGGTGCGTTTATTGGGGTACCAGCAATATCTCCTTCAACATTTATATCGCTTATCTTCCAGTCGTTCTTTATCTTAACGTTTGTTGAAACCTGGTATGGTGCTGCGCAGGAATACAGCAAAACGGGTAATAAAAAAAGCAGGTATATATAGTGCCTTGTTTTCATGTGTTTTTGGTTTCGGCTACGGAAGCTATTTTTTCAATATTTTAAATTCAACCCTGCGGTTACGGTTGCGGTCTGCCTGCGATCTTTCAGGGTAAACTATGCGCCTTCTCGATCCAAACCCTTTTAAAAACTGCACCCTTTCGCGGGCAATACCGTTTTGTACAAGATAATCTGCAACAGCCTGTGCCCTTGCATAGCTAAGGTTAAACTGGTGGGTATCAAAATCAAGCGCATCCTCGGCCAGAGAATCTGTACAGCATACATGGCCTTGTACCTCCAGCTCAAGCGTCGGGCGGGTTTTCATTACTTCCAGTACAGCTTTTAATGGTGAGGCAGCTTCCTTTACAAACACATGGCGCCCTTCAACAAAGTATATAGTGTGCAGTACAAACGACTGGCCTGTTTGGGCATGTTTTATCACCTCAAGTATACGCTGTGCAAGCCCATGGTCAATTTCACCTGTGGGTACAGTTTCTTTTACTTCAATAACTGTATCGGGCACTACTGGCTCAATTTTAATGGTCGCAGCAGGTGATGATGTTACTACCGGTGGCGCAATTATAACCTGCTGTGGCTTTGGGGTATCTTTTTTTACCTCCACTGGTGGCGGCGGTGCGGGTTTTACAGTATCTTTTGGCGGCGGCACAACTACGGGTTTTGGTTTTACCGTATCAACCGGTTTGGGTTGTGGCGCAACAGCTTTAAGCGGCGATATAACATAGCAGGTAAGTATAACCACCCTGTTGTTTTGGTGCGCCGCTTCGGTGGTACCAATATCAAGCAGTTTGCGTTTGCCAAATGCATTAATATGTGTTTCTGTTGTTTTTTGCAGGCCGTTGGTAAGCAGGTAGTTTTGAACAGATTTCGCGCGGTTTAATGCCAGCACATCGTTATAAGCAACGCTGGCACGGCTGTCAGTAAACGCTTCAATATTTATCCAGGTAATTTCTTTGTGATGGGCGATAAAATCGTCCAGGATGTTTTTAGCACCTGGAGATATATTGTATTTATCCAGCGCAAAAAAAACTTTTACTTTAATGGAATCCGCCTGCTGGGCATGCAAACCGCTAAAACTATACAACAGGGCAATTAGCAATACAAACCTGTATTTGGCCATAAGGAACAGTAGTTTTTTAGTACGGATTATTTTTTAGAAGCGTAAAAGTACACCATTGCTTTGTGGGGCGGCCTTAAAAAAGGATAAATACATATTAGGAAAAAATTAATTACGCCGCAAACAGTTCCGCAGCAATGCCGTCAGCAAACAGGCGCCCGCTGTTGGTAAGTACAAGGCTGTTGTTAATTAAAATAACCTGGCCGTTACTTAAAAAAACAAATGCGCCATTTTTTACCCGCTCAGCTTCAGCCAGCCCCCAATGCTGCTGTATGCGTTGCAGTGAAAGGCCTTCCATGGTTCTAAGGCTGGTCATTATATACTCGTTTAACTGCTGGGCAGGCGTAAGCACTTCTATTTCAAATGGAACGGCGCTATTTTCAAGGCTTTGTATGTACAGGGCGTTATTAGCAATATTCCATTGACGGCTGCCGCCATTGAACGAATGTGCAGCTGGCCCCAAACCAATATAGTGTTTGCCCTGCCAGTAACTGCTGTTATGCCTGCTGCGCATACCGGGTTTTGCAAAGTTAGATATCTCATAATGCTCATACCCGGCTTCGTTAAGCCATTGCATTAACAACTCAAAATGCCTGCTCTGCTTTTCAGCATCAACATTGGCTATTTTGTTGGTGGCAATCATTTTTTCAAGCGCCGTTTTAGGCTCAACAGTTAATGCGTAGCACGACAGGTGGGGAATATTGAGTGATATGGCTATTTGCACATTATGCTGCCACTGTTCGTCAGTAAGGGTTGGTGTACCATAAATAAGGTCGATAGTGATGTTATCAAAGCCTGCTTCTTGTGCCAATTGTATACTTTGCAAAGCCTGCTCAGCAGTGTGTGCCCTGTTCATCCACTGCAGGTCTTCCTCAAAAAAAGATTGTATGCCTATGCTTAAACGATTAATTCCAATAGCTTTCCAGGCGGCAAGTTTTTCGGCGGTAATATCGTCAGGGTTTGTTTCAAGGGTAATTTCTGCATCGTCATCTACTTTAAATAACTCCCGCATGCTGTCAACCTGCAATTGTAAATCTGCAATGGGCAATAACGATGGCGTTCCACCGCCGAAATAAATGGTGCTTATATCTTCATACAAGTAATCTTTTCTTAATTGCGCTTCTTTAATAATGGCCTGTACCATCGCCGGCATGTTGCCGGTGGTTGTAGAAAAATGGAAGTTACAGTAATGGCAGGCTTTTCTGCAAAAAGGTATATGTATATAAATGCCGGCCATGTAGTAGTGTTGAGCCTGCAAAAATAGGATGGGAATAATAAATAACACTATTGATGCAGCATCGGAGTTTCGCGAAGTTTGAAACAGGGTCGCCCAGAAATTCGCGTCATTATAATTTTCTCTTACTTTCCAATTACTTTAACACCCCTCATTTTGTAACTATTAAATAATAATAAGCACTTGTTGTGTGTGGCAAGCTTTGCTTACTTTCATCCCCTTATTTATTAACTATGAGCACGAGAAGGGACTTTATTAAAAAAGCGGCTATGCTATCCGGCGGTGTGGGGTTACTCGGCACACTGCCACCATCCATTCAAAAAGCATTTGCCATAAACCCACCACCGGGTACTACTTTTTACGACGCGGAACATGTAGTTATATTAATGCAGGAAAACCGATCATTCGACCATTGCTTTGGCACGTTACAGGGCGTGCGTGGCTTTAACGACCCCCGTGCCGTAACGCTGCCCAACCAAAACCCTGTATGGCTGCAAACCACCAAAGAAGGCGAAACATATTCACCCTTTCACCTGGATATAAAAAATACAAAAATTACATGGATGGGCTCTTTGCCACACTCCTGGAGCAACCAAACAGATGCACGTAACCAAGGCAGGCATAACAGGTGGCTTGATGTTAAAAAATCAGGCGATGATGAGTATAAGGAAATGCCTTTAACCATGGGGTATTATACAAGGGAAGATATTCCGTTTTATTACGCGCTGGCGGATGCTTTTACTGTGTGCGACCAGCACTTTTGCTCATCGCTAACTGGCACCACGCCCAACCGCTTGTATTTGTGGACGGGCACTATACGTGAAGAGCAGCACGAAAATTCAAAAGCACAGGTTTGGAATGAGGACACTGACTATGGAGTATGGGCAAACTGGAAGACTTACCCGGAAAGACTGGAGGAAAACGGCATATCGTGGAAGATATACCAGAATGATATTAGTGTTGATGGCGGCTATGGTGATGAAGAAGGCGCATGGCTTGATAATTTTGGCGATAACCCCATTGAATATTTTACACAGTACAATGTAAAGCTGAGCGACCGGTATATTAATTATTTGGCGAAGGCGGAGAAAAGCCTGCCGGTTGAAATTGCGGAACTGGAGAAAAAACTACAGGGTACTACAGCAACCGGGAAAGAATTGAAAGATATGCAGGACACCCTTAAATATAAAAAGGACACGCTTACCCATGTGCTTGAAGATAAAAAGGTATACACGAAAGAAAAATATGCGCAGTTAAGCCAGCATGAAAAAAACCTGCACGAAAAAGCTTTTAGCGATAACCGTAACGACCCCTATTACCGCAACCTTACTACGCACAAATACATGGATGGAATAACGGAGCGCGAGGTAAATATACCCAAAGGTGATGTGCTGCACCAGTTTAGGCAGGATGTAAAAACAGGGAAGCTACCTACTGTATCGTGGATGGTTGCACCGGAGACTTTTTCTGATCACCCAAGCTCGGCATGGTACGGGGCGTGGTATTTATCGGAAACGCTGGATATATTAACGCAAAACCCGGAAGTGTGGAAGAAAACAATTTTTATTTTAACCTATGATGAGAATGACGGCTATTTTGATCATGTGCCGCCTTTTACAGCACCAAATATGCATGATGCAGGCACGGGCAAGGCATCAACCGGCGTAGATACCTCGGTTGATTTTGTTACGATGGAACAGGAGATGAAAAAGAAAAACTGGCCGAGAGAATACATGCGTGAAGGCCCTATTGGTTTGGGTTACCGGGTGCCAATGGTTGTTGCATCGCCATGGAGCAGGGGCGGCTGGGTTAACAGCCAGGTGTTTGACCACACAAGCCCTTTACAGTTTTTAGAAAAGTTTTTGCAAAAGAAAACGGGTAAGGATATAAAAGAAACAAATATAAGCCCATGGCGGCGGGCGATATGCGGCGACCTAACCACCATTTTCAGGCCGTACAATGGTGAAAAAATTACGACACCCGCCTTTATAGCCAAAGATGCTTTTGTTGAAAAGATACACAAGGCAAAATTTAAAGAGGTACCGACGGGGTACAAATTACTGAGCAAACAGGATGTAGAGCAAACAAAGCAATCGCCGCTATCTTCCGTGTTTATACCAAGGCAGGAAAGTGGTGCACGATCATCCTGCGCGTTGCCTTACGAGATACATGCCGATGGTGCCCTTTCTGCCGATAAAAAAAGCTTTGAAATTACCTTTCAGGCAGGTACGCAATCAGCGGGCGTGCCATTTAACGTATACGCTTACCACAAGCAAAACAGCGACGATAACGATGCAAATGTAACCACGCGTGCTTATGCAGTAACACCAGGTGATACCATTAAAGATGCATGGCCGGTACAACTTTTTGACAATAATGAATACCAACTGGTGGTGTACGGCCCTAACGGGTTTATGCGTTCATTCAAAGGCAATGATAACGACCCGCAATTAAGCATTTTGGTTAATTACAATGTGGGTAACATGGGTATTGACATAAGTGTTAGCGGCGGCACCAATCAACAGGTTACCGTTGTTGATAACAGTTATAAAACGGCGGCCCAACATTTCAATGCCGGTACAACTAACATTGCCACATTTAATGTTGGTAAAAGCTTTGGCTGGTACGACTTTACAGTGAAGGTTGCAGGCAATAACAGCTTTGAAAAAAGGTACACAGGCCGCATGGAAACAGGTAAGCCCAGCTTTAGCGACCCTGCGATGGGAAGGGTTTAAGAAATTTACAGTTTAAAGTTTCGAGTTTAAAGTTAAAAACAAACGGGTGATGACTTGTGCCACCACCCGTTATCCCGTGTGTTTCACCCCGCAATCAAACTGCTGTTATTTTATAATTTCTTTCCTTTTTGCAAATTGAACTTTATTAGCTATATTGTTTTTGCAGCTAATAAAGGGTTTGCTATACCATAGCGAACAATCAGCTTTAACCTAAAAAAGCCATCATTCTGTAAAAAGTACGCAATGAAGATAAAACTTTAAACTAAAAACAATTAATAAAAAGGATTATTTATTTTTAAACTATGAACAGCCAGGAAGAAGTGAAAAATTTTATTACAAACGGGCACAAAGTATATTTAAAGCACCTCTCAATTGATTGTGTGATTTTCGGCTACCATGAGCACCAGTTGAAAGTATTGCTGCTAAAAAATAAAGGTGGTTACTGGAGTGTAGCAGGCGGGTTTATTAAACACGAAGAAACCCTGCAGGAGGCCGCGACGAGGATATTGGCAGAAAGAACGGGGCTGGACAAGCTTTTTCTGCAGCAGTTTCAAACATTTGGTGAGCCGGGCCGCTCAATAAGAACAGACGAGCAGGTAAAAGCCCTGTCTGACATAGCGAAGGCGCCTATTGCCAAAAACCACTGGTTGCTTGAGCGTACCCTGTCGCTGGGGTATTACGCTGTAACTGAATATTCAAAAGTTAATCCTAAAGCAGATTATTTCTCAGAAACAAGCGAGTGGCGCGATATTGATAACCTGCCGCCTATGGTATTTGACCATAAACTTATAGTAACTGAAGCCCTGAAGGCGTTGCGGATGCAAATTTACCACCAGCCCATAGGATTTAACCTATTGCCCGAGAAATTTACTTTGCCCGAAATACACGACCTGTATGAAACGATACTTGGTAAAAAACTTGACCGCAGAAACTTTCCAAAAAAACTGATGGCGCTTGGCCTTATTAAAAAATTGGACGAGCAAAAAAAGATCGGTGCACACCGCAGCCCTTACCTGTATAAGTTTGACAAAAGACGATATGATAAAGCGCTGAAAGAAGGGATTGTACTAGCCTTTTAAGGTTTGTTATGGTAAGATTGCAGATTGACGATTGCGGATTGCAGATTGGAATTGCGGTCGTGCAAATCTTTCCTCCTTCACTCGACAATCTGCAATGGGCTGCTTTTCGATTCTTACTAAACAAAGCATTCCCCTTTCATATAAGTAACCGCTCCACCGCTTATATACACCCTATCACCCTTTAACTCACAGGATAAATGCCCGCGGCGCTTTGATAACTGTATTGCTTTTAATGGATTTTTTTGCAATTGACCTGCCCAATAAGGTGTGAGGGCTGTATGTGCCGAACCAGTAACAGGGTCTTCATCTATGCCCACCTGCGGGGCAAAAAAACGGGAAACAAAATCGGCTTCATCCCCTTTTGCGGTAACAATCACTCCCCTCCCACCAGTTTTAGCCAGGGCTTTCAGGTCGGGTGACACAGCCTCTACATCTTTTTGCGACGGCAGCACCACCATATAGTCAAACGACGTTTGAAATATTCCAGCATCCGGCACGCCCAATGCTTCCAGCAAACCAGCCGGCGCTTCAGCTAAAGCTTTCAGGTTACTATCAACAGGAAAATCCAGCGTGTACATGCCCTCTGTATTGCTGTATACTTTAAGTATTCCGCTAAGAGAATCGAAAGAAATCTCATTGCCTGTATAGCCAAGCTGCGTGTAAAATACGTGCGCCGTTGCCAGCGTGGCATGGCCGCACAATGCTACTTCTGCCCCAGGTGTAAACCACCGGATGCGGTACCGGCCATTTTCATTTACAATAAAAGCCGTTTCGGCAAGATTATTTTCTGCGGCAAGGTTTTGCATCAGCTCGTCAGGCAGCCATTCTTCAAGCGGGCAAATAGCCGCAGGGTTACCACCAAAAAGTTTGCTTGTAAATGCGTCTACAACATATACAGGTAATTTCATAATCCTATCTCCAGAGTCAAAACAAAAGTTTAAAATATTTTGTCACCCGCAATATACAACGAAGGTACTCCGGCACACATCCGCTTATAAATAGTTTCTTAAAACGAAAATTGGCTATGCCTCCAGCATGTGTAAATATTGCAAGCCATCATTCCAGTGGCCAAAACCGGCAGCAACATTTATATGTCCGGCACTGCCAATATTTATCAACTGACTGCCCCAGCAGGCCGCAAAATATTCAGCGCGGTCAAGCGTAACATAGTAATCATCGTCACTTGCAATTACAATTGAGGGGAACGGCAGTTTATCCAGTATCATTGGCTTAAAGCCAGTGGTGCCCGGCGGGTAGGTATCAGCTTCCGTATCGCTTGGGGCAACCAGCAACGCGCCTTTAATAACCCTGTTATATTTTTTTGCCCATGCTGCAACAGTGGTGTTAGCAAGGCTATGCGCAACAAGAATAACATTTTGCAGATCGTGTTTGGTTACAGCGGCATCTATAGTGGTTATCCATTCGTCGCATACCGGCGCATCCCAACTGCGCTGTTCTACACGCTCAAAACCATGGTTATTTTGCCAAAGTGTTTGCCAGTGCCCGTCGCCGGAATTACCCAGGCCGGGAAGTATTAAAACAGTTGAATTAAACTCCATCCAGTTAGTGTTTTGCCGGCAAATTAGCAAACAAAAGCCTATTCAATACATCTTCATCTATCCAAATTCCTGCCTCGTCTACTAAATGGTGCTTAAAACTGATACAGTTTGTAGTTTGCAGTAATTACAGCGATTATTACCTTAATGCCGTAATAAATATAGTGCACATCAGAAAATCATACTTTACCGCGGGTATTCACATACTTGTCTGGCTGCTATTTTTTATAATAGCAGCCATAATATTTAACGGTATTAAAACCGCGACCGGCCTGCCGCCTAACTACTTTTTTTACACAAATATTTACCACGTTGGTTTGTTTTATTTAAATGCTTATTTTCTCTTCCCCAGGTTTGCTACGCGTAAACGGTGGCCTTTATATCTATTATCAATAGTGGCTTTAATTGCATTTTCATTCTATGCTAAACTCTTTGTTTTACAGCTTAATGATGCCGGGTTTACCATTACACATATAAACCTGCGGTTTTTAATTTTTCCACCTGTGCCGTTTATTATTGCAGGTATAATTTTGCAGGTAATTACCCGGCGCGTGCATGCGGAAAGGTTGCAAAAAGAGCAGCAGGCAGCGCGGCTTGCAACAGAGCTTAAGTTTTTGCGCAACCAGGTTAGCCCGCATTTTTTATTTAATATGATGACCAATATGGTTGCTTTGGCAAGACAGAAATCTGATTTGCTTGAGCCGTCATTAATGAAGCTTTCAGACCTGCTGCGGTATATGTTATATGAATCGGAAAACGACAAGTTTACCATTGCAGATGAGGCAGCCTACCTAAAGAGTTATATTGAATTGCAACACCTGCGCTTTGGTGATGATGTGAATGTGCAGATGCAAATTGACAATAAAGACCCCGGGTGTTTTATTGAGCCTATGCTGCTGATACCCTTTGTTGAGAATGCCTTTAAACATGGCATTGGCATGGTGCATAACCCCTACATACATATTTGCTTAACAGTTAAAGAACAACAGCTTTATTTTAGCGTTATTAACCGGTACAGCAAACATAACAATGCAAAAGACAAAAGCCCGGGCATTGGGCTTGAGAATGTGAGGAACAGGCTGCAACTGTTATATGCAGGCAGATACACATTTACTATAAAAGACAAGGACAGCATTTTTAAAACCGAATTAAAACTTGACCTTACGTGCTAAACTGCATTGCGGTAGACGACGAAAAACTGGTACTTGACCTGCTGGTGGATAATATACAGCAGGTGCCTTTTTTGCATTTAACTGCAAGGTGTAAAAATGCGCTGGAGGCCGCGGATATTTTACATAAAGAGAAAATTGACCTGATATTTTTGGATGTACAAATGCCGGGGCTTAACGGGCTGCAGTTTGTGAAAAGCCTGCAGCACCCGCCTATGGTGGTTTTTGTTACTGCATATAAGCAATATGCGTTTGATGCTTTTGATTTAAACGTGATTGATTACCTGTTAAAGCCAGTTTCGTTTGAGCGGTTTTTGAAGGCCTGCAATAAAGCAAATGAGCTATCCAATCTTAAACAAAAGGAAAGCAGCAAAGAAGAAAAACCCGGTTATTTTTTTGTATATGTTGAATATAACCTTGTTAAAATTTCTATTCCTGATATCGTATATATCGAAGGAATGAAAGACTATATAAAAATATTCCTTGCCAACACTACGCGGCCTGTTATTACAAAAATGAGCATGAAGGCCATTGAAGAAAAGCTTTTGCCTTACCGCTTTGTACGCACCCATAAATCGTACATTATTGCAGCAGATAAAATACAGGCTGTTAAGCGAGACCTTATTGCCATTGGCAATACTGAACTGCCGCTTAGCGATATTTACAAGGCCAACCTTGAAAAAATGTTGCCGAGATAGTCTTCACAGTTCGGCTTTACGTCTATCCATGTAACCTTATACTATATTCTACGACAACATTTTTTGAAGGGCATAATAGTTTTGAGCTATTATTTCACTACAAAAAAATGTTATGCTTACAACACAAACATCACCATTGGCCTACCGTGGGCCATCAACGGGTGCGCTTGCAGTAGTGTCGTTTGCCCTTTTTGCTGCCAGCCTGGTTATATCTGGTGTTATGACGAATGGCACAGCTATACCCACTTTAAACACACCAGCAGAACAGGTGCGCGATTATTACCTGCACTTTAGCAATGTTATTAAGTTTAATGCCATGCTGCAGTTTGCATCAGCAATACCGCTTGGCATTTTTACTGCTGCCATTACAAACAAACTTCAGTTTCACGGTGCAAGGGTTGCCGGTGTTAACATTGCTACGTTTGGCGGTTATTCAGCCTCTTTGTTTATTGCTGTTTCGGCGCTTTCAGGTTGGGTGTTAACATATCCCGGTCTTGTTAACGATTTGGCTGTGATGCGAAGCTTTCAGCTTTTTCAATTTATTACGGGCGGTGTTGCACACGTAGTTTTGCTTGGCTTGCTGCTGGCGGGCGTTTCCATACCATCGCTGTTTTTAAAGCTTGTACCAAAGTGGCTGGTATGGCTTGGTATGGTAACTGCGGTATTAGCAGAGCTTTCTACATTAAGCATGTTTTTTCCGCAATTGTTTGTTCTCATTCCGCTGGGGCGCTTTCCTGCATTTATCTGGATGATAGGCGCAGGCTTTGCTATGCCATCAAAAAAGAAATCTATTACAACAGCAATTGCGGAAGCCATCTCGTAACTCATTCTTATACTATCAAAATTAAGTTTTATGCCTATTGTATTTTTTGTATTATCACGAATATTATTTGCAGCCTGTATGGTTTTTATTATTGGTTATGTATTTGGCGGGTTCTCAAAAAAGCCGGTGCTTACAAGGTTTGCCAGAATATCAACTATCCTGGTAATTGTTTTATTTATTTCAACAGGGGTTTTCTTTTTTCGCGCCGGTGGGTGGCGGCATGACAGGTACCACCATGATGGATATTGCCGGTATAACGAGAAGGATTCGGTGATACACCGGTGAGTTTGGTTAGAAAAAAGGGATTAACCACAGAGGACGCGGAGTTGAAGAAACACAGAGGGTATGGAGAAGGAAATGCTCCGGCCAAACTTCATAAAAAACGAACTCTGTGTTAAGCCGGGGTAAATTAAAAATTCGTACAATTGCTTCTCCGGCTTTACGTAGTAAGGCACTAAAATGCTCTATTAAATTTATCGATCAAAGTTTAATAAAAGGCATAAATTGTATTCAATACAATCCGCTTTTGTATGGAAAGAAGACGTTTTGTGTTTTTATCTGCATTGGGCGCTGCGGCTTTGGCCACACCGGGTTTACATTGCACCACCCCAAACGCAGCGCTGGACAAAACGTTATCTATTCCTGATATGCTTTCGCACCTTGCAGATGAAGCAACCATTCGGGAGGCGGGTGTGGCTTATGGCAGTAAAATGCCGGGTGAATATAATGTTGCGTTGCTGGAAAAGTTGCTTGCAGGTAATGCCCCTAATACGGGCAGTGACCCTTCTGCAGGAATTAGCAGCCGGTTAGCGGCAAATATTAAGGATGGTTTTATGCGCGGTAATACTGTAGTTGTTAAGGGATGGGTGCTGTCGGTAACAGAGGCACGCCAGTGTGCGTTGTATACCCTTATAAAAAAAACCAATTAACTGCTATATGCACATTGATGCAAGGGAATTACCAAACAACTCCCTTATAGAAGGAGATATATGTATTATCGGTGCAGGTGCCGCAGGCATTAGCATCGCAATAGACTGGTTAAACACCGGCCATAAAGTAATATTATTAGAAGGTGGTGGTTTTGAAGTAGATGAAACGCTGCAGGACTTATACAGGGGCAAAACAACCGGGCAACGCTATTACCCGCTTAAATCTGCCCGCCTGCACTATTTTGGCGGCACTACCGGCCACTGGGGCGGGTATTGCGCAACCCTTGACGATATTGATTTTGTAAAAAGGGACTGGGTGCCCTTAAGTGGCTGGCCTATAAGCCGGAAGGATATAGACCCTTACTACCCGCTTGCCGGAAAAATGGTGGAAATAGGCCCCGGCGAATTTGAGGATACCTACTGGCTGGAAAAGGATAAATCGCTTTTGCCGCTTGTTTTTGATACCAAGGTTGTTTGGAATAAGATGTGGCAGTTTAGCCCGTTTACAAGGTTTGGCGATAAATACAGGGATGCTATTGTAAATGCGAAAAATGTGCACTTATATACATACGCAAATGTTACGGATATAATGGCAAATGAAAATGCAAGCAGTATAACCGGCGTAACCGTAAAAAACCTGCAGGGTAAAACGCATACAGTACGCGCCAAATATTTTGTATTGGCGTGCTGTGCCATTCAAAATGCCAGGCTGTTGCTTGCTTCAAATAAGCAGGCGCCCAATGGCCTTGGTAATGACCATGATATTGTGGGAAGGCATTTTATGGATCATCTTGAAGTAAATTCTGCCAACATTTTATTACCGGCCCCATTGCCCCTGAAATTTTATTTAAACGACCCCTTTGTTACAAAAGCAAGGGCCGAATTGGCCATAACCGGTGAGGTACAGCGGCAGCACGGCATGCTTAATGGCACCGTAGCTTTATCGCCGCTGGAACTTGTAAAGAATGACCCGCCGATGATTGATTTTTTCCCTGACAGCGCCACCAAAACTGTGCAGCATTGGCCATATCTTGAAAAAATGTTTAAAGCGGGAAAACTGCCTGCATCGGCGGGTACGCCATTTAAAGCATACCGCTGTTTTACCCGTATGGAACAATCGCCCAACCCCGAATCAAGGGTTACACTTGATACGGAGAAAGACGCGTTAGGAGTGCCCCGCGCAAATTTGCACTGGAAGCTTACCCGGTTAGAAAAAACCAGCATCAGGAAACTCCATATTCTTATCGGGCAGCAGGCGGGAATTTCCGGCATTGGCAGGTTGAGAATGATGGACTGGCTGGATGATGAAAATGATAATAACTGGCCGGAAACGCTGGGTGGCGGGTGGCACCACATGGGCACCACGCGTATGCATGACGACCCCAAACAAGGCGTTGTAGACTCAAATTGTAAAATACATAGTATCAATAACCTTTTTGCGGCTGGCTCATCCTGCTTTACAACTTCCGGCGCCGCCAACCCAACACTAACGCTGATAGCACTGACATTAAGGCTTTCAGATCACCTTAAAACGTTGGTATAATACGCCGTACAAACCCAGGGTTAAATTTGAATAATTTTTAAAGATTGTGGGGTGCTGCCAGGCGGCGCGGTAAAATTTTTTAGATAAAAGTTGAAAAATAGTTTGCGAAAAAATGAGACAAAACAGCATTTTTTATATATAGTAATGGGCGCCATGCTATTTAACTGTTTACAGATTATTGCATTTAAAAATAATCCTAGGCAATAGGGCAATCGCGTAAGTTCTTTGAAAATGTTGTTTAGATAAATTGGGCTTGAATGGTATATGAAAAAAAATACTAAAATACAGCTTTAAAATTTATATTTAATTGAAAATCAATTAATTATAAATTTTACGAGGTGAATTTTTTCCTCCTTTTTCCTCCCTTTTTCCTCCTTCCACAATAGTTATACCTGGAACACACCTACTTTAAAATCGCCTATTTCGGGATTGTGGTTGGCAGCGTTTATCCCTTCGCTTATCACCTCGCGTGTTTGCGCTGGATCGATAATATCGTCCACCCAAAGGCGGGCAGCAGCATAATATGGCGTGGTTTGTTTGTCATAGCGGTCTTTAATTTTATCCAACAGTTCTTTTTGCTCTTCAGGGCTAACTTCCCTACCAGCAGTTTGAATTTGCAATAACGTTTTTGCAGCCTGCTCACCCCCCATTACGGCAATTTTCGCGCCCGGCCACGCATAAATAAAGCGGGGGTCGTAAGCCTTGCCGCACATAGCATAGTTGCCCGCACCGAAGCTGTTGCCGGTAATAATGGTTATTTTGGGCACAACGCTGTTGGCTACTGCATTTACCAGCTTGGCCCCGTCTTTTATAATGCCTGAATATTCGCTGCGGCTGCCAACCATAAAACCGGTAACGTCCTGCAGAAAAACGAGGGGTATCTTCTTTTGATTGCAGTTAAGAATAAAACGCGCTGCCTTGTCTGAGCTGTCATTATACAGCACACCACCCAACTGCATCTCGCCTTTTTTTGTTTTTACAATAAGGCGCTGATTGGCAACAATGCCCACAGCCCAACCATCAATACGGGCGTAACCGCAAATAATTGTTTTGCCATAATCCTGCTTAAACGCCTGGAAGCTGCCTGCATCAATAATGCAGTCAATAATATTCATCACATCGTAAGGCTTTGTGTTATGCGCAGGCATAGCATCATAAATCTCATGAGGGGTTTTGGCAGGTGGCACGGTTTCAATCCTGTCAAAACCGGCTTTTTGTTTATGGCCAAGTTTACCAATGATGTTCTTTACCTGGTCAAGACATTCCTGTTCGGTTTTAAATTTATAATCAGCAATACCGCTTATTTCAGTATGGGTTGCTGCGCCACCAAGGCTTTCGTTGTCTATATCCTCGCCAATAGCGGCCTTTACAAGGTATGGCCCTGCAAGGTATATGCTTCCATTACCTTCAACCATAAGTGTTTCATCACTCATTATTGGCAGGTAAGCACCGCCTGCAACGCAGGGACCCATTACTGCCGCTATTTGCGTAATGCCCATGGCACTCATACGGGCGTTATTGCGAAAAATGCGGCCAAAATGCTCTTTGTCGGGAAATATCTCATCCTGCATGGGCAGAAAAACACCGGCACTGTCAACAAGGTAAATTACCGGCAAATGGTTTTCCATCGCTATTTCCTGCATGCGTAAATTTTTCTTGCCTGTTATAGGGAACCACGCCCCGGCTTTTACCGTTTGGTCGTTAGCCAGTATTATACATTGCCTGCCGCTTACATAACCCATGCCAGCAACAGTGCCGCCTGCAGGGCAACCGCCCTGTTCAGCATACATATCGTAACCTGCAAAGGCGCCAATTTCTATAAAAGGTTTATCGTTATCGCAGAGGTATGCAACACGTTCACGGGGGGTGAGTTTATTTTTTTCACGCTGCCGTTCAATGGCTTTTTTTCCGCCGCCCTGTTTTATTTTCTCAAACCGTTGTTGCTTTTCAAACAGCAGTTCTTTCATCCATTCTGCATTAGCCGTGGTAGTAGTCATAAGTGCAATAAATCGTTGAGGGGCAAAGATAGGCACGAAGCATCGTGAAACGTCAATCGTGAAACGTGAAAAGGGAACTGTGCTGTCAGCCAACAAAAAAGGGCAGCCTAGAGGCTGCCCTGGAAAATTGTTTATGAAAGCATCAACTACTTAAACGTAAGTTTACCCTGGTAGTAATCAAGAATTTTTGTTCTTAAAATATAGTCAAATTTGGTAGCAACAAGGTTAAGTGCTGCCTGGTCTGCACTGGTTTTTGCAATAATGTATTCAACCACGGTAGTAACTCCTTCGTTATACCTAACCTGTGCAATACGCGTAGCTTCGTTAAAGTCAGTTACTTCCTCCAATAGTTTCTGATAGCTTGCGTAGCCGCTGTTTACGTTAATATATGCCTGCTGTATGTTTTGTTGTAAAGCTGTTTTATTTGTGTTCTCATTAAACTTTGCCTGGTCGTAGGCAATTTTATTCAATTTTGCGCGTCCGCTTAAACTGAAACCCTGCAAAATAGGGATGTAGAGGCCTACGCCAAAAGATGAGCCAAAGTTGTTACCCAATTGTGTGGCATATGGCACTTTCTTACCTTGTAAATCTGTCCCAAGGCTTGAAAAACTGGTGCCGGCACTGGGGCCAAACGTTACTGTTGGCCACATAGCGCCTTTTGCTGCCTTCCAGTATTTAAGAGCAGAAAGGGTTTTTAGAGACGAGGATTTTATTGTTGAAAGGTTTTGCAATGCCGCTTGGTAAATATCATCCGGCGTACCATTGTATGCAGAAGGCTCCACATTTTCGGGTATTTTTTCCAGGTCAAAGTTTGGTGTATAGGGTACATTTAAATATTGCACAAGCGCAATTTTTGAGCTTTCAATTGCCTTTTGCAAATTAATTACATTGTATTCGGCTGATGCAAGCTGGCCTTTAAAGTTTGCAAGATCTGCGGGGTTTGATACTGCGCCCTGTTCATTTTGTTTAGACGCTTTGTCAGTTTGTTGCCTGAACGACTCTACGGATTGTTTAGCAACCATCAGTTGTTCTTCGTTGCTTAATACCTGTATATATGCCAATATAACCTGGATACTAATATTGTCTTTTTGGGTTTGTAAGTCCATTTTGGTTGCTTCGTACCCGTATTTATTACCCTGGTAATTATTTCTTATTGCCCCGCCATTCCATAATACTTCATTAAAATTTAAGCCCCAGCCTGCACTTGTGGTACTCTGCGTTACATAAGTATTACTTACGGAATTGATAACCCTGCCTTCGCTAAGGCTGTGGTTAATATTAGCCGATATGGTTGGCAAAAAATTACCAAACGCCTCATGCACATATACCTGGTTATTATCAGCAGTAACGCGGTTGTTATTTATCTGCAGGTTATTTTTTATGGCTAAAGCTATACATTGGTCTAACGTAACTGTGCCGCTAAGGGCGGTAGTATCCTGTGCAAAACTTCGCCCCGCTAACAACACAAATACAATCACTGCTAATGCCATTTTCATTTTCGTAACGCTTTTCATTTCTTCTGGTCTTTTATGGTTTATAGTTTTAACCAGGATTTTTGCCTGATTTTTCTGATTCGCCTGACGGCTTGGTTTTTATGTAAATAATTCTTAATACTCTCTTCCATCTCCTCACGCCTCAATAGAAAAGGCTATTCTGTCCGTAGGCTCTTTACCGGGTTGCTTAGTGCCGCCTTTATGGCATGGTACCCTACAGTTAACAATGTAATAAGCAGCACCGCAATACCTGCTGCTGCAAAAATGACCCACCCTATGCTGATGCGGTAAGCAAAGTCCTGCAGCCACTTGTTTGAAGTTATCCATGCAATGGGTGTTGCAATAACAAACGCAATAATTACCAGCTGCAAAAACTCCCTGCACAGCAGGTTAACAATGTTACTAATGCTGGCACCCAATACTTTTCTAACACCTATTTCTTTAGTGCGTTGCAGTGTGGTAAACGCAGCCAGCCCAAATAACCCAAGGCAGGCCAATATTAATGCTATAGCTGCAAAAAGGCTAAATATGGATGCTGTTTTTTGTTCAGCTATGTACAGCTTGTTATAATCTTCATCCAAAAAATGGTATTCAAAAGGGCGGCTGGGCACACGTTGTTTCCAATAGGCGCCAATTTTATCTACTGTGGCCGTAACATCAGGGCTGCCGATGCGTATAAAGGTGCTGTACAACATTTCGTTGTTAAGAAATAAGGCCAGCGGCTTTATAGTTTCGTGAAGCGATGTAAAGTGAAAATCTTTTACAACTGCCTTAATTATACCCGGATTGTTTTTATAGATGGTTTTATTTATGGCTTCTTCAGGCGAATAACCTAACTGTTTGCAGAGCGACTCATTTATAATAAATGGATAGCGATAATTTTTACCGCCATTTGAGGTATCAAGCAAGGCTAGGTCGGCCCTGGTAAAGTTGCTGCCCGCAACAATGGGTATTTTTAAAGTATTTACAAAATCCATATCAACAGGCAATGCATTTACGCTGATGCCCTTATCTGTTGATTCACTGGTTTTTTTGATCATATCGCCCCAGCCGATATAAGTAGGCGTTTCGTACGCTGATGTTACGCTTTGCACACCGGGCACTAATTTTAAACCTGCCTTGTACCCTTCGTAATTATTTAAGCTTGAGTTGTCGAGAGGCAGAACCAGCAAGTGTTCCTTGTCATAGCCAAGGTCTTTATTCTGCATAAAATGCAACTGCCGTTGCACAACTATGGTGGCTATTATAAGAAATACACTTATAACAAACTGCGCCACTATAAGCGTTTTACGCAGGCCGTTACCGGATTTTGAAAAGCTAAAACCCGTTTTTAATATTTTTGAAAGCCCCATGCCCGATAAAATAAATGCGGGGTAGGCGCAGGCTATAAAGCTTACCAATACACTAAGCAACAGCATAGCCAAAATGGGCAACGGCGCAAACAGCACGCTTGTTGTTAAAGCCTTACCGGTTATGTTATTAAATATAGGCAGCAACGATGTGCTTGCTACCAATGCCAGTACTAATGCAATAAATGTTATAAGGCCGCTTTCGCCTACAAACTGTAAAAACAGTTGGCCCCGCCTGGCACCCATTACTTTGCGCATACCAATTTCACCCAGCCTGGTGGCTGATTGCGCGGTAGCGAGATTTGTATAATTAATGCAGGCTATAATTAATATAAGCAGGCCAATGGCAAACATAATGTACACGTAGTTTATATTACCGTTGGGCTCAAGGCCACCATTAGCTGAATGCAGGTGCACGCTAAGCAATGGTTCAAGCACGTAAGTAAGATAGTCGCCGCCGGTCATTTTTAGCTCCGCACTTATTGATGTGCGCATGTAGCTGTCAATTTGTTTTTGCGCAGAAGCAATATTGGTTTCTTTGTTCAGCAGTGTGTATGTGATATAGTTTTGCGTCCACCACTCTTCAGTTTTTGAAACGGGCAGGGACGTGAATGATGCAACAAAATCGAATCTTATCTGCGAATTGCCAGGCGCATCTTTACAAACGCCTGTTACTATATAATCGCCACGCGAACCAAAATTCAAAGTTTTACCAACCGGGTTTTCATCACCAAAATATTTGGTGGCCATTGTTTGTGTTAGCACCACCTGGTTGGGTGAGTTAAGTACGGTAGCAGGGTTGCCTTCAATAAGGTTAAATGAAAACATTTTGAAAAAAGGCGCGTCAGCATATAAAACCCTTTTTTCAGTAAACTGCCTGTCTTTATATTTTACAATACGGCTGCTGTTAATAAGCCTTGCATAATCCTCAATAAACGAAAAAGTTCTTTTTAACTGTGGGCCGGCCTTTGTACCTGTAACAGCGCCGTTCTCTATTTCGCCTTCGTGCGATGTTTGGTGTACTACACGCAACAGCCGGCTGCTGTTGATGTTAAACTTATCGTAACTAAGTTCATCCGTAATATAAAGCCCAATCAATATGCAGCTTGTTATGCCAACAGCAAGCCCAAACACATTTATAAACGAATACATTTTGTTTCGCCTTATGCTGCGCCAGCCCGTTTTAAAAAAGCTTTTTATCATACAGATCTTTTATGCAATAAAATGAGGCTATTTTTCTTCTATTCTCTCAATCCTTCCGTCAAGAAGGTGAATGATGCGTGAACCGTATTCGGCATTTTTTTCACTGTGTGTTACCTGTATAATGGTAACACCATCTTCTTCATTAAGCTTTTTAAACAAGTCCATAATTTCCTCGCCCTGCTTGCTATTAAGGTTACCTGTAGGTTCATCAGCCAAAATTAATTTTGGTTTGCCAACCAACGCACGGGCTATACCCACAAGCTGTTGCTGACCGCCTGAAAGCTGTGTTGGAAAAAGATCTTTTTTGCCCACTATCTGAAAGCGGTCTAATATATCGGCAACAATGGCTTTACGTTCGCCTGTTTTGCTGTCACTGTAGATTAGCGGTGTCTCAATATTTTCATAAACTGTAAGCTCATCTATAAGATGGTACGCCTGGAAAACAAAGCCGATGTATTTTTTGTACAAAGCGCTGCGGTGCTTTTCTTTTAATTTATGTACAGCTTCGTGCAGAAAATTATATTCACCCTCATCAAATTCATCCAGCATACCCATTACGTTAAGCAGGGTAGATTTGCCGGAACCTGAAGGGCCCATAATTGATACAAATTCGCCCTCTTTTATGGTAAGGTTTACGTCTTTTAATAAAAAAGTTCTCACCCCGCCAATAGTTAGCCATTTCGAAACGTGCTTAAGTTCTATCATGATGTTGTTGTTATTTCTCCCAATGTTACGCAATTAAGGTTACAAATACATGCCAATACCTATTATCATTGATTAACAATAAGTTGTAGTTTATTCTTATTTTAAAGTGTACGGTTTTGATACACTTGTTGTGTCATTTCGTTACATAAAAGCGGCCTCATCCTGCTTGCTTCAGTATCACACAAGGTTCCCTGGTATGTACCGGGAAAAGATAAAAAACTGGATTGAGAAGAAAATACCAGGCGGCTTGAGTTCTAAAATGCTGCATTTGTTCAACCACAAACTTCACTTCAATTACCAAAAGTATTTTCATAAATATAATGGTTTAGATCTAAATTGCCAGCCGCTCAGTCAAAAGCGGCGCTAATATACAGTCATTGTTTCACAACCCACATATGACGCTATTCTGGTGTCTTTATTCAATAAAATATGTAACGCATTGGGCCTTTGTGAAGAATATAACACACCCGCATGGCGATTTTAAGATTTAGCTTCACTAAATACACTATCTTTAGTGCGGTCTTCAAGAAAACATTGGTTCTACAAAAAAAGTGAAAGACATCTGTCACTCTCAATATTTTCTTCAATCTCCGCAAAGTAATACTTAACTATTTCAATAAGTTATCGCTGCACAGGCCTGGTGCATTAGGCTATGTGTAACATATTTAAAGTTATACCGGTGGCTATTGCTTTGAGGCTAACACCAGGTTATTTAAAATTTTAATTTAAAAATTATGAAAAAAATTACACTATCAGCAGTAATATGTACGCTTATTTTTTATACTTCGGTATTTGCGCAAAAAGCGAATACAGATTCACTGGCACTCGTTTCGCGCATCAGTGCCAACCAACTGAAACTGGGCAACCTGCAAAATGAAGTTGACCAAAAAACAAAAAATAAACTCGACGCCAGCGAGCAGGCACAAAAATCAGCAAATGAAAATTCCAATGCTGCAAACAAATTAACCAGCGAGCCAAATAATAGAAAATTAGCAAGGCAGGCCAATAATGCTGCCAGTGACGCCAAGTCGGACTCCAGGGCCGCAAGAAAGGAAGAACGCAGGCTTAATTCATTAAATAAAGACATTGCCGACATGAAAGATAAAATAGCTGAAGATCAAAGAAAACTGGATAAACTTACCACCGCTACGCCGCCAAAGGTTAATTAAACCGGGTTATAAAAAAATCTCTTAAGCAATTTTGAAGTAAAGCAAAGGCAATTGCCTTTGCTTTTATAAAAGAAAAATATTTTAAATAATAAAAATGTTAAACGCAAAGCAGCTGGGGATATGTGTTGATGATGATGGTTTGCATATAATGCGTCACACGCCTGGTGCTGTACAAAAAATTGTACTGCTGCCATTTATAAATACTGACGAAGCAGATACAGGCTTTAAAAAAAGCGAAAGTTTTGTATATGACGTTGAATTGCAGCAGCAAACAAATTATTTTTCGCAATTAAAGGCTGCTATAACACATAACGACAACTTATTATTTTTTGGGCCAACAAATTTAAAGGTTGAATTATACAATCGCCTGAGAGAAGATAATGGTTTTGCTAAAACTGATATTGAAGTTAAACAGACGGATACGATGACCGGCACGCAGCAACAAGCGTTTGTTATGGATTACTTTGAAAATCGACCATAACATTTGCTATTGCCCAATAACAACCCAGCCCCAAAAATTATAAAACTTACAAATGAATACGTTTACTATTTCTTTTAATGATAAAGAGCACCAGGGCCATTTTGCATCAGTGCTTGCCCACGAGGTAAGAAACCCGTTGGGCAATATCCGCCTGTCGGTAGATACATTGTTATCAACAGTTAAGGAGGACAGCTTAAACCTTTATCTCAATATCATCAAACGAAATACAGAAAGGATCAATACGCTTATAACCCAGCTATTAACTGATGAATATGCCAATGAAACGGGACTTGAAGAGTGCCCGGTTAACGAATTGCTTGATGATGTGCTTGCCCATGTTGATGACAGGCTAAAGCTTAAAAATATAAAAACAGTTAAGCACTATTCTGAGGTTGACTATGTAATACTCTTAAATGTGCCAAGGATGAAGATAGCTTTAACTAACATAATTATTAACGCTATAGAAGCTATGACAGAAGGGAGCGGCGTGCTAACACTTATTACAAAGTTAGTTTATGGCAAATATGTAATAGAAGTTAATGATAACGGGTGTGGCATAAATAAGGAAAATTTGGCAAAGATGTTTAAAGTGTCGTTTACAAATAAGCCGGGTGGCCTCGGGCTGGGTTTGACAATAATATATGATATTTTGAGATTGAACAATGTAGCAATAAATGTTGAATCAGAGGAACATACAGGAACAAGCTTTACCCTTTTATTTGATAAAAGTAAACATGCATCTAACAAGGCGAGGCAGGCAGTTTAAGCGAAATAATTAATTTTTTACAAAAGACATAATAATACCATGAGCAATATTCAAAGCCTTCCATTTTCATTAATCCCCAAAAATGATGGTGAATTGGCGCTTTTAAAAAATTATCACTCTCATTTAGCCCAGCAAGTAGAGCAAATGGAACTACATCCTTCACACAAACAGGATGTTCAAAAAGTTCTTCTTAAAAGTTTAACAATAGTTACGGCGCATGTGCCCTTAACTATAGAAAAACAAAAACCTGCAAGCATATTCTCCCAGGTTTTCCACCGGGTATTTGGATAAGGCTGCAATAGTATTCTTCGCCTGGCTTCCGCGGCAACGTAGAAGGCCAGGGATTAGGGGGATACTACTCACTCCGCAAGCTCCTAACAGGGTTTGTTAATGCAGCTTTTATGGCCTGTACGCTTACTGTAACTAAAGCAATTACAAGTGCAACCACGCCTGCAATCAAAAATATCCACCACGATATTTGTATGCGGTAAGCAAAATCCTGCAGCCATTTATTCATGGCCCACCAAGCCACCGGGAAAGCTATAACGGCAGAAATTAAAACAAGCTTTACAAAATCTTTGCTCAGCATGCCCACAATAGTACCTGCGCTGGCACCCAATACTTTCCTGATACCAATTTCCCTTGTGCGTTGCTCGGCAGCATAGGTAACAAGCCCAAACAAACCAAGGCAAGCAATTAATATAGCCAGCACAGCAAACGTTATAAATATTTTGCCAATGTGCTGTTCAGTTTTATAGGTGTTATCAAAATCAGCGTCCATAAATGAGTATTGGAAAGGCTGCGAGGGCACTATAGCTTTCCATTTGTTTTCTACCTCACTTACAATAGCAGCGGTGTTACTTGTATTTAACCTAAAGGCTATGCTGCCGTTCTCATTGTCGAGTAACAACGCCAAAGGAGTCACCTGTTCACGCAGTGAGTTAAAATTAAAATTCTTAACTACACCCAAAATATGGTAGTACTCAATATCTTTCTTTGAAAGGTCAAAATTTTTAATATAATAGAGTTTTTTGCCGATCAGGTCCTTGTACGCAAGCATTTTAGCCGCCGCCTCATTTAGAATTATGCCTGAGGAGTCTGTAAGCATCTGCTTCGAGAAATTGCGGCCAGCTACCATTTGCATGCTTAGTGTAGGTATATAATTTTCATCCACCCTCCATTGCTGCAGGCTTATAGCGGTTTTTTGGTCTAATGACGGATCAAGAAACAAGGGGCTATCATTTCGGTAGCTGCCTGTTGGCAGGTACCCGGTTTTAGTTGCATTTACAACACCGGTTACTTTTAAAATATCATTTTTAAAAGCGTCAGCCTGTGTACCAAGGGGGTAGGTATTTTTAATTATTAAAATATTATCGCGTTTAAAGCCAATGTCTTTGTTACGCATATAACTAAGCTGGTTATAAATAACAATGGTGCCTATGATAAGCACAATAGATATCCAAAACTGGAACACCACCAACCCACTGCGCAGCCAACCATTCTTAAAGCCTGCTGCAAGCTTGCCCTTTAACACCTCAATAGGTTTAAATGCGGAAAGATAAAATGCGGGGTAACTGCCTGCCAGCAATCCCACAATAAGCATTAATAAAATAAGCGATGGTAAAAACCACGGCCTTATAAATAACCCCAGGCCTATTTCTTTACCTGCCAGCTGGTTAAAGTAACCAAGCAGCAAAGCAGCTATTCCCAATGCAAGCAACAAAGAAATAAAAGTTATTAAGATAGATTCAGCTAAAAATTGAGAAATAAGGTTTGACCTTAATGAGCCTAACACTTTACGCACGCCAACCTCTTTTGCCCTGCCCGATGATCTGGCGGTTGAAAGGTTCATAAAGTTTACACAGGCTACCAGCAATATAAATATTGCCACAACGGAAAAAATATAAACATACTCAATGCTGCTGTTTGCGCCAAGTTCTGCTGTTTTGTTTGAATGAAGGTGAATGCTTGTTAAAGGCGTAAGGCTGTATTTAAGATAATTGCCGCTTTTTTTAAGGCTTTCCATCGTCATGTTTAACTGCTTAAGTGCTGGCCCCACATATCTTGTGATCATATCGTCAAATTTGGCCTCCAGCGCTTTTGGATCGGCTCCTTTCTTCAACACAATATAGGTATTGAGGTTATTGCTAACCCATTGGTTTACCTCAAAGGGTTGAATTGATCCATTTAAAGAAACAAAAAACTCGAAGTTAAAATGCGATTGTTTGGGAATGTCTTTTATAACACCTGTAACTTTTAAATTTTGAGTATCATTTACTATCAGGTTTTTACCGGCTGCGTCTGTAGTGTTAAAATATTTTTTTGCAATAGTTTCTGTAATTACAACCGAATTGGGGTTAACAAGGGCAGATTTAGGATCGCCCGAAACCATCGGTAATGTAAACACATCAAACAGGGTTGAATCTGTATAGATCACTTTTTCTTCCTGCACATTTTGATTTCCCTTTTTTACAAGAAAACCTCCATAATTGCGAAAGCGGGTTTCCTGCTCCACTTCGGGAAAATCCTTTTTCATAGCCGCACCCATAGGTTCGGGCACCACAGCCAAAATAAAATGATTGCCTCCAAACATTAAATTACCATCTACACGATAAATGCGGTCGGCCTTTTCATTATACTTATCATAACTCAGCTCATCCATTACATACAGTAATATAAGCAGGCATGTAGCCAGCCCTACTGAAAGACCCGTTATATTTATGGCTGTAAAGCCTTTATTTTTCCAAAGGTTACGAAAGGCTACTTTAAAATAGTTCTTGTACATGGCAGTTTTGTTTAACAATTTGTACCGGGGCAATTATCGTTAAACGTACAACTTGCCGCTATGTTACTGATTATAAATAATTTTTCCGGTTATTTTCCGCCGCTCAATGGCAAGAAAAAGACCATTAACACGGCCCTATGCAATGGCTGGGTCATAAGGCCGCTTTTTAAAGCGTCTTGCAACATCATTTCCGCTCCTATCTTCGCAAAGTCCCTCCCTAAAGGGGAGGGATTTAGGGTGGGGTCTTTACTCGCTCCTTAAACTCTTAACCGGGTTGGCTATGGCCGCTTTTATTGCGTGAAAACTTATGGTCAGCAGGGCTATCAATACTATAATAACTGCGGCCTGTACAAATACCCATACATTAATACTTGCCCTGAATACAAAATTCTCCATCCAGTTATGGGTTAACAGCCACCCCAAAGGGGCCGCTATTATAAAAGACAGCATAAAAATGAAAAAGTATTCTTTTGCCAGCAGGGTGAAAATATTAGCCACAGAAGCTCCGAGCACCTTTCTTATCCCAATTTCTTTCACCCGCCTGTTAACCGTGAATATAAACAGGCCAAATAAACCAATACATGCAATGGTGATGGCTATAATTGTAAATGCCAGTAAAATATTATTAAGTTTTTCTTCCGAAGCCCATAATTGCGCAAAGCTTTCATCAAGAAATGAGTACGTGAAAGGATATTTCGGTTGAAATTTGTTCCACTCAGTATTTAATAAATTGATTGTTGATTGCACATTGTTTGGAGCGATGCGAATGATATAGTTAGACCAATAATCTTTATTTATCGCCAGCAGCATAGGCTTTATTGATTGTGAAAAATTTTCAAAATGAAAGTCTTTCACAATGCCCGCTACGCGTCCTGTTATAAGGTCATCGGGGCCATTACCGAATGTTGTAAGTGTTTTTCCAACAGCATTTTCATTTGTCCATCCAAATTTTTTAACCGCTTCTTCGTTAAGTATATATGCTTGTGAATCTGTGCTGAATTTCAGGTTAAAATCGCGGCCCTTAATAATATTAAAGCCCATTGTTTTAACCATGTCAAAATCACCTTTAATATACCATACAGGTACAAATTCATTTTTCGGCTTTCCTTCCGGTATAAACACATCCTGGTTCTCGTAAGCCTCTTTACCGGGTACGTAATTGGCCATGGTTACGCTTAATACATTTTTATTTTGCAACAGGCTGTTTTTAACCGCCATTTTTTGTTCAGGCGACATATCCTCCCTTATAGGCAATACCACCAGTTGCTCTTTTTGAAACCCAAGGTTAGCGTCGGACATATAACGCACCTGCCTGTTAATAACAATAACGCCTATTATCATACCAATTGAAATAACAAACTGTGTTACCAATAAAGCCCTGCGCAATAAAAGACGGCCGGATTTAACGCCACCCGTATTTTTAAATACCCCTGATGGATTTAGAGATGACAGGTACAAAGCGGGATAAGCGCCTGCCATTACAGCGAGAATAAGTGGCATAAAAACAAATGCAGCAACTCCCGGCATTGTAACCTGCGCCGCAAGTTGAATATTTTTACCTGAAAGCTGGTTAAATAAAGGCATTGTGGCAACTAACAATATTACAGCGAGGCCCAGGGAAAGCGCACATGCAAACAATGCTTCTGTAAGAAACTGGGCAAGCAGGTGCTTTTTGTCTGCGCCAGACATTTTTCTAACGCCTATTTCCTTAGCCCTTACCGAAGCTGTTGCAACGGCAATATTTATAAAGTTTACAAATGAAAGAAAAAGTATAAGTATTGCTACAATAATAAAAATGTTTACATACAGGTAATTACCATTCGGTTCAAGCTCAACGCGATAGTTAGAACGCAGGTGAATCTGTAACAATGGTTGCAGTTTTATAATTACGCCTTTACCAAATTTCTTGTCAAAATCGGCAGGGCTCATTTTACCAAACTGTTTAACCTGCGATGCAAAGTTTTTGGTAGCCATTGCTGAAAGCTTCTGTTCAATTGCTGGCACTGCTCCTGCATCTTTAATAACAAAGTAGGTAAAAATATAAGGTATCAACCAGTTGTTTTTATGTTCCTGGCTTAACGAGTTAAATGACAAAAGAAAATTAAAATGGAAGTGAGACTGCTCAGGCAAATCTTTTACTACGCCGGTTACTTTATAGCCGTCATTTTCGCCGTGCATATAAATGGCTTTGCCCACCACATTAGTGTTGCCAAAGTATTTAAGCGCTGTAGATTCGTTCAAAACAACAGTATGTGGTTGTTGCAACGCCGTAACTGGGTCACCACTGATAAACTGAAAAGTAAATACACTGAATACATTTGAATCAGCATACAAAAAACGGGACTCGTAAAATTTTTTGTCGCCGTTTTCAAACAAGGCATTTGCATTCCTGTTCTTAAATAGCCGTACTGTTTGTTCTAATCCCGGTACTTCCGCAAACGCCGATTGCGCAAAAGGCATTGGAGTTACGGGGTTTGTAAATTCTTCCCCAAGGTTCATCACCACCCTGTATATATGGCTGCTGTTCGTATTAAATTTATCATATTTCCATTCATCGCCAACAAACATCGTTATCAGCGCACAAACGGCAATTGCAATACCAAGGCCCGAAATACTTATCCATGAGTGGGCCTTATTGTTTCGTATGGTGCGCCAGGCACCCAGCATAAAATTCTTCCACATAGTTTTAATTTTTAGTTTTTATACTTCCCATTTAACTCATGTGATAAGACCTTATATAATATTCTTTTTATCACCCCATCCTGCACCATCCGCTCCCATATTCGCAAAGTCCCTCCCTATGGGGGAGGGATTTAGGGTGGGGCCCTACTCGCTTCTCAAACTCTTAACCGGGTTAGCTGTTGCTGCGCGTATTGTTCTTGCACTTAAAACAATTAAAGCAATGGCAACCAGCAGCACGCCGCTTACCGCAAATATCCACCAGCTAAGCGCCGTATGATATGAATAGCCCTGCAGCCATTTATTGGTAGCCCACCATGCCAGTGGCACAGCAACAATAAAAGCAAGTATTATCAGCCGCACAAAATCTTTACTCAGCAACATTACTATTTGCTGTACCGAAGCGCCCAATACCTTACGTACACCAATTTCCTTGGTGCGCTGGTTGGTTGTGTAAATGGCCAGGCCCAATAAACCAAGACAGCTTATAAAAATAGCCAACCCTGTTGCCCACGTTAATAATGTGGATGTACTTTGCTCTGCTGCGTAAAATTTGGCTATACTTTCATCAAAAAACTGGAAGGTAAAATTATCGTCAGGGTATACTTGTTTCCAGGCCGCTTCCATTTTAGCGATCGCTGTTTTCCAGTTACTGCCATCTGCATTACGCTGTTTTAAAGCAACATGCAGCATGTAGTAAAGGTCTTTTTCAGCCACGTACACAAGCGGCTTAATATCGCTGTGAAAAGATTTGGTATGTACATCAGCCAAAACACCTGCAATAGGCAATTGTTTATCGCCGTGGCTTATAAATTGCCCCACAGCGTCAGCAGGGTTATTAAACCCGATAGCCTGTGCGTAAGTGTTGTTTATTAAATAAGCTGTGGTGCTGTCAGCCGGCTGCAAATATTTACCGGCCAGCAATTTCATATTATACAACTTAAAATATGCCGAATCACCTGCCTTCATTTCAGCGGTTAGCTCTATATCCTTACCATGGCCTTTGTAGTGCATAAGCGTAGCAGAGAGCCCTTGTACCGCAGGCGGTGCCCCTGCAAAAACAACTGTTTCAAGTTCGGGGATGGCTTTTAGCTTATCAAGCAGTACCAAACGTTTACTGTCCGCTGCATTATAGGGTGTTTGAATATTTATAATGGCATCTTTTTTATATCCAAGGTCAGCGTTCAGGGCATAATGTATCTGTTTACTTACTACGATAGTGCCGATAATAAAAAACTGCGCTATAATAAATTGCGCAACAGTAAGGCTTTTTCTTAATAACGCGCTGCGGTTGGTTGCGCCACCGGCACTTATTACCTGGTTTTTTAAAACAGCAACGGGTTTAAAGCCAGACAATACAAGTGCGGGATAAAAACCCGACAGAACGCTTACCGCAATTACCAAAATGCTGAGAAAAATTATAACATTAGGCTGCATTATCATTTTAAAGCCCACGCCACCAGGTATATAAACTGCAAAGGCCTTCAGCAGCAGTGGTGTTACAGCTACAGATATAATAGTCGCAATCAGCGTAAGCGCAAATGTTTCAGTAAGAAATTGAAAAATCAGCTGCCTTTTGGTGCTGCCCATAGTTTTACGTATGCCAATTTCTTTGGCCCTTTGTGTAGCCTGTGATGTTGTGAGGTTAATAAAGTTTATGCAGCCCAGCAGCAATAAAAAAGCAGCGACAAACAACAGGCCATACATTACATTTTCCTGGCTTTGGCGTTCACTAAAATTATCATACTCCACATCAAAATGTATCGCTGATAAAGGCTGTAATGCATGTATTATTTTTAATTTAGATGCAGTTGAATTTTTGTTTTGTAAAACCTGCACCTGTTTTTCCACCTGTGCTGCATTCGCACCCCTGCTTAACTTGATAAAAAATTGGGATGCGCTGCTTATGTTACCCCACGAGTCTGAATTAAAATTTTCTTTCAACCCGGTGTTTGAAATGGTGCTGAACGATATAAATTCTTTAAAGGTAACATCAGACACTTCGTCGTTATCTTTTACAATACCGGCTACAACTGGTTTTATTGAATCGTTATACGTTACTGTTTGCCCGATAATTTTATTTATGTCGGTGGTGCCAAAGTATTTTTCAGCACGGCTTTTTGTCAGCACAACCTTAAAAGGCTCATTAAGTACTGCAGGGTTGCCGCTCAGCCAGCTGTACCCAAATAGTTTAAAATAATTATCATCAGCAAATATTATTTTATCCTGCCCTTTATATTTTACGGGCCTCGTTTTGCCAGGCATCGTTATATCAGCGTCGTATAAATGGAATGGTGCAGCGGTTTCAACACCACTTATATCTTTTTTTACCGCCGCAGGTAAAGGGCCTGGCACACCTGACATTTTAAAAGCACTGCCTGGAAACATCATTGCCGTTACTACCCGATAAATACGGTTGCCGTCTTTTTCATATTTATCATAGCTAAATTCATAGCTAACTATCATGTAAATTACCAGGCATGCGCTTATACCTATCGCCAGCCCCGAAACGTTTATAAAAGAAAATACCTTGTTTCTTCCAAAATTTCTTAT